>CAADIN010000010.1_pt1 | contig 279342 bp, 250 predicted proteins | sample 2381431 | NCBI WGS metagenome assembly CAADIN01 (sample SAMEA5147528, study PRJEB30075) | plant metagenome | biome: Evergreen rainforest; feature: Forest; material: Leaf | place: Madagascar | collected 2016-11
GGTAGCTCTGCACCCAGCGTCTGACCGTCGCATGGCCAAGACCCTGCTCAGCACCGACCGTCTTGGCTCCCGCCGAGCCCGATAAATACCGCCTGACTACCCTGAGCTTGAACTGCTCGTCGTACTTCGCCATGCAAAAACCCCCGAAGGTTGGATTTCGTCCAACTTTCGGGGGTCAGTTCAGTCGTGCCGGGCTTTTGCATGGCTGGCAGCGCCTTGCTGTCACGGCTGCAGCGCCGCCGGCCCATGCGCCGGCAGCAGCCGGCCCGGCATTGCCGCGCGCGCCAGTGCCTCGGTGAAGAAGTAATCGCCGAACAGCGTGGCGCTGACCACGCCTTCCCGGTGCGGCCGCGAGTAGCAGCTGTTGCGCAGCAGGCCGCGGTGCGTGTCTTCGGTGGCGAACTCCTCGCGGCACAGGCCCGCCAGCGTGTCCAGGCCTCGCGCGCGCCAGGTCTCGCGGCGCGCCGGATCCGGATGGACATCTCCCAGTTCAAGGAAGGCCGACGCCACGATGGCCGAGGTTGCCGTGTCCTTGATGGCGGCGTCCTCGCCCTGCGCGTCGAAATCCCAGGGGGGCACCAGCCTGTCGCCCAGCTTCGCAAGATAATAGGTCGCGGTGCGCTCGGCCAGTTCCAGGTAGTGGCGCTTGCCGGTTTCGCGCGCCGACTCGACATAGCCATAGATGGCCCAGGCCTGGCCGCGCGCCCAGTCCGACTCGTCGCCGGAACCCTGGAACGTGAAGCCGCGGGTACGCGCCCCCGTCGCCTCGTCGTACTCCACCGCGTGATAGGTGGAATCGTTGGCACGCAGGAAACCCTGCTCGGTCATCGCGGCATGGGCGTCGGCGGCCAGGCGGAAGCTGGCGTCACCGCTATGCCTTGCGGCCCAGTACAGCAATGGCAGGTTGGCCATGGTGTCGATGGCCGAACTGCGTCGGCCGCGCGGATCGTCCAGCGGCCCCCAGGAAGACAGGTACGCCCCGCGCGGCGTGGTCACCAGGCGCGCGCGCAGGCGGCTGGCTGCCTGCAGCGCCACGTCCGCGTACCAGCGCTCGCCGGTGATGTGGAAACCTGGAATGGCGCTGCTTTCGAAGATGAAGCCGATGTCGTGGGTGTTGCCGTCGTCGGCGCGCTGGGCCACCAGCTGCATGCGCTCGCGCGCCCAGGTGCGAAAGCGCGCCTCTCCGGTGTGCAGGTAGGCCGTCCACAGCAGTCCCACCCAGAATCCGCAGAACCAGTTGCCGTGGCTCCAGGCCTCGCCGCTGTAGCCCGCCGAGCGCGAGGCCGGCATCAGCACCCACTTGCCGTCGGGCGCGGTGACGTAGGGAAATTCCACGCCCAGCGTGGGTTCGTCGGCGGCCACCTTCTCGGCCAGCCGATCCAGGGTGCGGCTGAACAATTGCTGCTGCGCCGTGGTCAAGGGGCGGCCCATGTCATGCTGCTGCGCCATCTGTCTGTCTCCTCGTTGCGTATCGGGTCATTGGTATCGGGGGTTGGGATGCGCGAAAAAAGTGTATATATTCCTGCCTGAACGAACAATATCCTGTTCTTGTTTCTTTAATTTTGGAATATCGGGCGCCTCATCCAGGTCTTGCCTGACCTTCCCACCCCTTGCAGAAGGACCGGCCATGCTCGAAAAATCCGCCGTACCCGCCATCGACCGCGCCGACGTCATCCTGAAGCTGCTGGCGGCAAGCCACGTACCGGTACGCACGACCGAGCTTGCCCAGCAGTGCGGGCTGGCCAAGAGCACGCTGTACCTGCTGCTGGACTCGCTGGAGCAACGCCGCTGGATCGAGAAAAGCGGCGGGGGCTACATCATCGGCGTCGGCCTCTACGTCCTGGGCGCGGCCTATGTGCGCCACGATGGCCTGCAGAACGCCTTCCGCATCGCCGCCGCCGACTATGTCTCCGAGCACAACGAGGTCATCCAGCTGGCCACGCTGCAGGGCAACGAAGTCGTCTACCTGGCGCGCGAGGACGCCCGGCGGCCGGTACGGCTGGTCTCCGACATCGGCACCCGCCTGCCCGCGCACGCCTGTGCGCTCGGCAAGATCCTGCTGGCCCAGCTGAGCGACGACGAAGTCAGGCGCGTGCTGCCCGACACCCTCGTCAGCATTACCGAACGCACGCTGACCAAGCCCGCGGAACTGCTGCGCGACCTGGCCGACGTGCGCAAGAGCGGACTGGGCCGCGACCTGGAAGAGGTGGCCGCGGGGCTGAACTGCTTTGCCGTCTATGTGGGAGAGACCTCCATGGGCCGGCCCATCGCGGTCAGTTCCTCCATCCCCATCGACCGCATCGACAAGCGCCGCGAGAAGGCCATCGTGCAGAGCCTGGTGAAGGTGGCGGCCCAGATCGCCGCGCGGGTGGGCGCGCGGCGCTGAGCCGGCCGGAGCACCGTGCGCGGCCACGGGCAGGTTCAGCGCCAGGGCAGCTCCTTGAGCGCCGAACGGCCCGACATGACGGGCGTCTCGCCGTTCTTCAGCACCTGTGTCTCCATGACGAGGATGCGCTTGGCGTCCTTTTTCTCGACCACCGTCACCGTGACGGACAAGGTGTCGCCGATGTGCACCGCGCCCAGGAAACGCAGTTCCTGCCCCACATAGACGAACCCCGGGCCCGTCAGCCGCGTGTGCGCGGTGGACACCAGTGCGCCGGTGAAGAGCCCGTGCACGACGCGCCGGCCAAAGACCGTCCGCGCCGCGAAGTCATCGTCGCGATGCAGCGGATTGTCGTCGCCCGACAGGGCTTCGAACACATCCACGTCCACCGCCGTCACCTGTCGCGTCAGGGTGTGGGCATGTCCCACCGCGATCTCTTCATAGGTCTTGATGCGCGCGCCGCTCACGGTGCCACCCCCGCATCGCAGGATTTCGCCACGCCTTCTTCCAGCCATGCACCGATCTGCGCGTCGCTGTAGCCCGCCTCGCGCAGCACCTCCTCGGTGTGCTCGCCCAGCCGTGGCGGCACGCGCCGCAACGCGGGCGCCTGGCCGTCGTAGCGCACCGGATGCTGCAGCACGCGTATGGTGCCCGCGCCCGGATATTCGATGGGCAGGATCACGTCGTTGTGCAGCACCTGCGGATCGGTCTCGACCTGCTCATAGTCATTGACCGGCGCATACCAGACACCCTCCGCGTCGAACACCGCCATCCAGTGCTCGGTGGTCCGCGTGCGCAACGCCTCGCCCACCGCGGCGTGGACGGCCTGGCGGTGCGTCATGCCGCCGCGCTCGCCGTACTGCAACAGGTCGGGCCGGTCCAGCACCTGCGCCAGCTTCGGGATGGGGCTGATGGACAGGGCGATCCAGTGGTCGGCCGTCTGGTAGACGCCGTAAGGCGCGCCGTGGAAGCGGCTGCCCATCGCAGGCGACGCACGGTCCCACAGGGGCCCCTTGTTCATGTAGTAGCAGAAGGGTTCGATCTGCAGGTCCATGGCCGCATTCAGCAGGTTGCTCTCGACCTTCTTGCCCTTGCCCGTGGACTCGCGCTCGTACAAGGCCGCCAGCACGCCGAAAGCCGCCAGCACGGCCGCATGCTGGTCGACGATGGCGGAGCCCACCGGCACCGGCCCTGCCTTGGCATCGCCCGACAAGGTCGTCAGCCCGCTCATGGCCTGCAGCAGCAGGTCCTGTCCCGGACGCTTCAGGTAGGGGCCCGACGAGCCATAACCCGTGCAGGAGCAATAGACCAGGCGCGGATTCAGCCGGGACAGCGCGTCATGGCCCAGGCCCAGCTTGTCCATGACGCCAGGCCGGTAGTTCTCGATCAGCACGTCCGCCTCGGCGGCCAGGCGCTGCGCGATCTCCCGGCCCTTGGGTGTCTGCAGATCAAGTGAAATGCTGCGCTGGTTGCGGTTGGCCAGCATGAAGAACACGCTGACGCCCTCCACGAAGGCGTCGAAGCCCGCCCACTGGCGCTCCCAGGCGCCGTGCGCGGGCTCGACCTTGATCACGTCGGCGCCCGTGTCGGCCAGCATCTGCACGGCCGACGGGCCCTGCAGGAAATGCGTGAAACTCAATACCTTGATGTTGTTCAACATGGTGTCATCCCCCTTTTCATTCATGCGTTGAGCAGTTCGCGCGCCAGGATCATGCGCTGGATCTCCGAGGTGCCTTCGACGATCTCCAGCACCTTGGCGTCGCCGAAGGCGCGCGCCACCGGGTATTCGCTGATGACCCCATAGCCGCCGTGGATCTGCACGGCCTGGTGCGCCGCGTCCATCGCCTTCTCGGTGGCGAAGAGCTTGGCCATGGACGCCTGCGTGGCGAACGGCTGTCCGGCGTCCTTGCGCCGCGCCGCCTCATACAGCATCAGGCGGGCCGCGTGTGCGTGCGTGGCCATGTCGGCGACCTTGAACTGCAAGGCCTGGAAATCCGCCAGCGGCCGGCCGAAAGCCTTGCGTTCCTTCATGTAGGCGATGCTGCGGTCCAGCGAGCCCTGCAGGATGCCCAGCCCCAGCGCGCCGATCAGGATGCGGCCCGTGCTGATCTGCGCCAGCGTCTGGCGCAGGCCGGCGCCACGCTCGCCCAGCAGGTTGGCCGCCGGGATCGCGCAATCGGCAAAGGACAGCTCGCACGTGCTGGACGCGCGCCAACCGATCTTGGTGAGCTTGCGCCCGCAGGAGAAGCCCGGCGTGCCCGCCGGCACGATGAAGTTCGAGATCTCCTTGCGCCCGTCCGGGCGTTGCCCCGTGACCGCCGCGATGACGACGGGACCCGTGACATCGGTGCCGGAATTGCTGATGAAGGTCTTGGCGCCGTCGATGATCCAGCGTCCCTCGTGCAGGCGCGCGCGGGTGGAGATGTTGGCGGCATCCGAGCCGGCGTCGGGCTCGGACAGGCCGATGGCGCCGACCTGCTCGCCGCCCAGGATGGGCGTGAGAAAAGCGTTCTTCTGCTCGGGCGTGCCGTACTGGTTGAGCAGGCTCGCCACGGTGGAGTTCGCCATCAGCGAGTTGGCGATGGCGCAATCCACCCGCGCCAGTTCTTCCAGCACGATGACGAAGGACACCCAGCTCCCGTCGCCGCCGCCCCACGCCTCCGGGTACGGCAAGCCGGTGAAGCCCAGCTCGCCCGCCGCCCGCCAGATGCCGTAGGGAAAGCCCTCTTCCTCCCAGAGCGACGCCGACACCGCCGCGACTTCCTGTTCGGCGAAACGGCGCACCGCCTCGCGGATGAGGGCATCCTCCATGACCGTGTCCAGGGTTGCCTCGTTCATGCCTGCCCTCCAGACGTTGATTTACGCGCCGCGAATTGCCTCAGGCCCGCCCGGGCATGCGGCGTGCCGAAATTGGCGGCATACGACGCCGCCTCGAAATCCATGCCCGCCGCGAGCGGCAGCTCGGCGGCCCGCTGCACGGCGCGCTTGGCCATGTGCAAGGCATAGGGATGGCGTGCCGCCAGGGTGGCGGCGAACGCCAGGGTTTCCTCCCGCAGCGCCGCCGGTTCGCACACCCGCGTCAGCAATCCCCATGCCTGGCACTGCGCGGTGTCGTGCACCTGCCCGCACAGGACCATCTCGCGGGCCCTGGCCAGCCCCAGCCATTGCACCGCCAGCTGCGTGCCGCCCCAGCCCGGCAAGGTATCGAGCGTGATCTCGGGGAAGCCGAAAGCGGCCGTGCGCGCGGCCAGGATGAAGTCGCAAGCCAGCACCAGCTCGAATCCGCCCCCCAGCGCCAGGCCGTTGACCATCGCGATGACGGGCTTGGGCGATTCGTGCAGGCGGCGCAGCAGGCGCTGGCCGCGCAGCATGTCCGCATGCGCGGCCATGGCGTCCATGCCTGCCAGCCGCGCGATGTCGTTGCCGGCGGAAAAGGCGCGCTCGCCCGCGCCCGTGATGACCAGCACGTGCGTGCCATCGTGCGCCAGCGCCGCCTCGACCCCCTGCTCCAGCGCGGCAAGCAAGGCATCGGAGAACGCGTTCAACTTGCGCGGGCGATTCAGGACAAGCAGGCGCACCGCGCCCGCCTGCTCCACTCGCAAGACGTCCGTCTCTGCGTGGTCCATGGCGTCACAGGACCTTCAGGTAGGTCTTGCCCTGGGCCACGACCACCCCGTCCTGGTTGGTGACCGAGGCGTCGAAGATGCAGGTGTTGCGGTCCTCCTCCTTCTCGGCCAGCACCAGGCGTGCCGTCACCGTGTCACCCAGGAATACCGGCGCCTTGAAGGTCACGTCGTAGCGATACGACACCGCCCCGGGCGACGGCGCCTTGGCGGCCATGTGTCCCATGACCGTGGCCAGGAAGCCCACCGACAGCGCGCCCTGCGCGATGCGCTTGCCGAACTGGGTGCCCTTGGCGTACTCCTCGTCCAGGTGCACGCCGTACATGTCGCCGACGATGCCCGCGAAGCCGTACACGTCGTATTCCGAGACCGTCTTGGAGAACTGGCTGCTGTCGCCCAGGGCATAGCAATCCATGTGCGCACGCCTGGCCATCACTTCGCCTCCTGCACGGCCTGGTACAGCGCCTGGCCATCGGGAATCTGCTTGAGCAGCGCCTGCACCTCTCCCTTCGTCGCCTCGCGCAGCGTGCCCAGCTCCGGCCGCACCACGGTCACGCCGGCAGCCTGCATGCGGGCGATCGACTCGTCGTAGGACTTCTTGTAGTAGTCCCGTGCGTAGACCAGCGCCTCGTCGGCCGACTCCTTCAGGATCGTCTGCTGCTCGGGCGAAAGCTTGTCCCAACGCGCCTTCGACATGATCAGCAACGCGGGCAGATAGTGCACGCGCGTGATGTTGTAGAACTTGGAAACCTCGGAGAACTTGTCCATCACGAACTGGTCGGGCGAGGTATCGCCGCCGTCGACCACGCCCTGCTGCAGCGACAGGTACAGGTCGCCGTAGGCCATCGGCGTCGGCAGCGAGCCCAGCGCCTTGTACGCGGTCACATAGCCCGGCGACTGCATGACGCGCAGCTTCATGCCGTTCATGTCGGTCTGCGACTTGATGGGACGCGACGAGAAGACGTTGCGCTCCATCGCAGACAGGAAGCCCAGGCCCACCAGGTTGTACTTGGGGAGCATGTCGATGAACTGCTGGCCCACCGGGCCCGCCAGCACCTTGTTGGCCTGGTCCAGGTTGTCGAACAGGTAGGGCACGTCGAAGAGGCTGTAGGCCTTGACGGTGTTGACCATCGGCGCCTGCGCGGTGATGAACATGTCCAGCGCGCCGGTGCGGGCGGCCTGGATCATCTTCACTTCGCCTCCCAGCTGGGACTGCGGGAACAGGTTGATCTTCATCTGGCCGTTGGAACGCTCGGCCACCTTCTCGGCGAGCTTCTGGCCCGCGACCTGGTAGTGGCTGTCGGGCGCCAGGGTGTGGCCGAGGTTGAACTGGACGTTCTGCGCGGCGGCCAGCGGCATCACGAGGGCCAGCAACGCACTGCCGGACGCGATCTTCAGTGTGGTCTTGAACATGGTTTGTCTCCTGTCTTGGTCTATTTTCTGTTTTGTCGTTGGGCCGTCAGTGCATCCAGGTCGTCAGGGCCGGCACGTAGGTGATGATGAAGATGTTGATGATCAGCACGCCCAGGAACAACATGAGCGGGCGCATCAGCTGTTCCAGCCGCAGGTTCGCCACCTGGCAGGCCACGAAGAGGTTCACGCCCACGGGCGGCGTGACCATGCCCACGGCCAGGTTGACGATCATGATGGCGCCGAAGTGGATGGGGTCGATGCCGAAGTGCAGCGCCGCCGGCGCGAGGATGGGCGCCAGGATGATGATGGCCGCCAGCGTCTCCATGATCATGCCGATCAGGAAGAGCGCGATGTTGACCAGCAGCAGGAACACGTAGGGGTTGTCCGACACCGAGGTCAGGAACTCGCCCAGCTTGTGCGGCACCTGGTTGACGGTCAGCAGGTAGGCGAAGATCGATGCGAAGCCCACGATGATGAGGATGATGGCCGAGGTCACCGCCGAGCGTCCGAAGATGTCCAGCAGGTCGCGCCACGCCAGCTCGCGGTAGATGCCCACGCCCACCACCAGCGCGTACAGCACGGCCACCACCGCGGCCTCCGTCGTGGTGAAGAAGCCGCCATAGATCCCGCCCAGGATGATGACGGGCATGAGCAGCGCCAGCAGCGCATCCACCAGCGCGCGGCCGACGTTGCCGAGCCACTGCTGGAAGGTGATGCTGTCGACCTGGTCGAAGCCCACGGCGCGTGCACGGATCCACACCACCAGCATCAGCGACAGGCCGATGAGGATGCCGGGCACGATGCCCGCCAGGAAAAGCGAGGCGACGGACACGTTGGCCGAGAGCGCGTACACGATCATCGGGATGGAGGGCGGCAGGATGGCGCCCAGTTCCCCCGACGAGGCCGTGATGGCCGCGGCGAAGTTGCGGGGATAGCCCTTCTTCTCCATCGACGGGATCATCGTCGAGCCGATGGCCGCGGTCGTGGCGGACGACGAACCCGACATCGTCGAGAAGAACATGGTGGAGAGCACCACCACCGACCCCAGTCCGCCGCGTACCCAGCCGACGATGGCGTTGGCCAGGTTCACCAGGCGCTGCGCGATGCCGCCGGCCTGCATGAGGTTGCCCGCCAGCACGAAGAACGGGATGGCCATGAGGCTGAAGGAATCGAGCGACTCGAAGACGCTTTGCGCCAGCAGGATCAGCGGCGTGCCCTGGACCTGCATGGCGAGCAGCGACGAGAAACCCAGCGAGACGGCGACCGGGATGCTGATGGCCAGGAAGACCGCGAAACCGATAAGCAGGATGGAGGTCATGGCTTTGCGCCTCCCAGTGCAGGCTGCGCATCGGTCTGTGCCAACGCGGTTTCGATTTCGTCGTCGATCGAGGCGTTGCGGATGTCCCGGCCATTCACGCGCGTCTCCAGCATGAGCGCCAAGGTATTCAGGATCATCAGCACGCCCCCCACGACCATGGCTGCGTTCACGAACGCGAGCGGCATCTCCAGCACGGGCGAGGTCTGGGACTGGCCGAACGCCAGCCATTGCCAGCCCACCCAGCACAGCACGCCATAGAAGACCACGGTCAGCCACAGCGAGAGATACTTCAGCGTCCGGCCCAGTCCCTCGGGCAGATAGGTAATGAGCGCCTCGACGCCGATCAGCTTGCCGCGCCGGCAGGCGACGGCCGAGCCGATGAAGACGGTCCAGATCATCAGGTAGCGCGAGACCTCTTCCGTCCACGACGCCGAAATGTGGATGTCCAGGTGGCTGAAGACGAAGCGCACCAGGATGCCCAGGGTGACCGAAGCCACCATGGCCACCAGCGCCAGGCCGCACAATTTCACCAGCCAGCGATTGAGCCGGTCCATGCCGCGCAGCATGCGCCGGGCCGAAGAATGTGCGGTGGCGTGCTGCGCCGGGTTGTCAGGTTTTAGGGATGTTGTCATTTTCTTTGTTGTCTCCTTCCGTGGGCATGCCTGCCTCTACTGGGGATGTATGGGTGCTGCTTTCATGAAGACCTCCCGCTCCATCAGGTTCTGATAAAGCGCGCGCACGCCGAAGGTCCAACGCGGGATCTGCGTGGACATCTCGACGCGGTTGACGAGGGCGCCCAATGAGGGCGTGGAAATCGTGACGATGTCGCCGATGTGGTGCGTGAAGCCGGCCCCCGGCGTGCCGCGATCCTCGATGGGCGAGAACATCGTGCCCAGGAACAGCATGAAACCGTCGGGATACTGGTGGTGGTCGCCATAGACCTGGCTGACGAGGTCCAGCGGATCGCGGCTGATCTGGCTCATGGGGCTGACGCCATGCAGGCGGAAGCCGTCCTCGCCCTCGATCAGCAGCTCCACCTCCGCCTGCCGCACGGTGTCCAGCGTGAAGCGCTCGTCGAAGAGGCGGATGAAGGGCCCGATGGCGCTGGAGCCGTTGTTGTCCTTGGCGCGCGACAGCAGCAAGGCGCTTCGGCCCTCGATGTCGCGCAGGTTCACGTCGTTGCCCAGCGCGGCCCCGCGCACCTCGCCACGGCTGTTCACCGCCAGCACGATCTCGGGCTCGGGGTTGTTCCACTGCGACGTCGGATGCAGGCCGATGTGCTGGCCGAAACCCACCGACGACATCGGCAATGCCTTGGAGAACACTTCCGCATCGGGGCCGATGGCCACCTCCAGGTATTGCGACCATTCGCCACGCCGCTGCAGCTCGGCCTTCAGCCTTGCGGCCTCTTCCGAGCCGGGCCGCAAGGCGGACAGGTCGCTGCCGATGGCCTCCTGCAGGCGCACGCGGATCTCCGCCGCCCGCTGCGCATCGCCGCCGGCGCGCTCCTCGATCAGGCGCTCCAGCAGGCTGACCATGAAGGTGACGCCCGATGCCTTCACCGCCTGCAGGTCCGCCGGCGCCCGCAGCGTCGGCCGGGTGTCGTCACGCGCCAGGCTGGCGTCGATCAGCGCGCGGGCGGTTCCCAGGCTGGCGCCCTGCGCATGGCGCACGAATGCCAGGCAATCCTCGCGGTCCAGCAGGTCCGCCATCGTGGGCGCCTGCCCGGTGATGTCGTAGGCCTCGCCGCCGCGCACGACCACGGTGCAGGGTCCCGCATGGGGGCCGGGGCGCCAGACCCGTCCCACGAGCAGGGCCTGGTCGAGATCCGAAGGGAGACTGTTGATCGCACGCATGTAAGGGTCGCCTAGGGTTGGGGTTGTGTGTCGGGAGAAAGTCTATTCACGAACCCCAACTAGACCAATACTTTGTTTTAATTTCCGTTATTTTGGAATTTCAGAAACCTTACCCGCGTGTCACGGACCCGCACAAGACAGGGTTTTTGCCCATGCCGCAGGTCGCCAGGACGAAAAAAAGGCCAGCGTGTCGCCACGCTGGCCCCTGACGGGAAAGACGAAAAGAGGGGCTTACGCGTCCGCGTAGGCCTCCATCGGCAGGCACGCGCACACCAGGTTGCGGTCGCCATAGGCGTTGTCCACGCGCGAGACGGGCGGCCAGTATTTGTTGTCGCGCAGCGTGGCCAGGGGATAGGCCGCCTGCTGGCGCGGATAGGCGTGATGCCAATCTTCGGCCAGCAGCACCTGGGCGGTGTGCGGCGCGTTCTTCAGCACGTTGTCCTCGCGGTCACGTTCGCCGCGCTCGACCTGGGCGATCTCTTCACGGATCGCGATCATCGCGTCGATGAAGCGATCCAGCTCCAGCAGGCCTTCCGACTCGGTCGGCTCGACCATCAGCGTGCCCGGCACGGGGAAGCTCATGGTCGGCGCGTGGAAGCCATAGTCCACCAGGCGCTTGGCGATGTCCTCGTTGCTGATGCCGGTACGCTCCTTCAGCTCGCGCACGTCCAGGATGCACTCGTGCGCCACGCGTCCGTTGCGGCCGCTGTAGAGCACGGGGAAATGATCCTTCAGGCGCGTGGCGATGTAGTTGGCGTTCAGGATCGCCACCTCGGTCGCGCGCTTCAGGCCTTCCGCCCCCATCAGCAGGATGTAGATGTAGGGAATCGGCAGGATGCCCGCCGAGCCGAAAGGCGCGGCCGACACGGGCCCCACCGGCGTGTGCTCGGCCAGCCAGCCATCGCTGCCCACCGCGCCCGGCAGGTAGGGCGCCAGGTGGCCGCGCACCGCCACGGGACCGACGCCCGGGCCGCCGCCGCCGTGCGGAATGCAGAAGGTCTTGTGCAGGTTCAGGTGCGACACGTCCGAGCCGAACTTGCCCGGCTTGGCGATGCCGACCATCGCGTTCATGTTGGCGCCGTCCAGGTAGACCTGGCCACCCGCCTCATGCACCAGTTCGCAGATCTGCGTGACCTGCTCTTCGAACACGCCGTGCGTGGACGGATAGGTGATCATCAGCGCCGCGACGCGGTCGCCGGACTGGGCGATGCGCCGCTTCAGGTCTTCGATGTCGACGTTGCCTTGCGCGTCCGAGGCCACCACCACCACCTCCATGCCCACCAGCTGGGCCGAGGCCGGATTGGTGCCATGCGCCGAGGACGGGATCAGGCAGATGTCGCGCTGCGACTGGCCGTTGGCGCGGTGATAGGCCCGGATGGCCAGCAGGCCCGCATATTCGCCTTGGGCGCCGGAGTTGGGCTGCAGGCTGACGGCGTCATAGCCGGTGATCTCGCACAGCGCGGCCGACAGGCGCTCGATGAGCTCGGCATAGCCGAGGGTCTGCGAGGCGGGCGCGAAGGGATGGATGTGCGCGAAGCCGGGCCAGGTGATCGGCAGCATCTCGGCCGTGGCGTTGAGCTTCATGGTGCACGAGCCCAGCGGGATCATGGTGCGGTCCAGCGCCAGGTCCTTGTCGGCCAGGCGGCGCAGGTAGCGCAGCATGTCCGTTTCGGATTGCACGCTGGAGAACACGGGATGCGACAGGATGGCGCTCTGGCGCGCCACGCCGGCGGGAATGCCGGGCAGGCCGTCGGCCAGCGCCAGCTCGCCCAGCGACGCGCCGAACACTTCCGCCAGCGCGGCCAGGTCGGCCGGCGTCACGGTTTCGTCCAGCGACAGCGACACTTGCGTCGCGCCGACCTGGCGCAGGTTGATGCGCGCGCTGGCGGCGGCTTCCAGCACGCTGGCCGTGCGCGCGCCGGTCTCCACGCACAGCGTGTCGAAATAGGTGTCATTGACCACCGTGTGGCCGGCAGCCACCAGCGCGGCGCGCAAGGCGGCGGCCTGCCCATGCACGCGTCGCGCGATGCCGGCCAGGCCCGCGGGGCCGTGCCAGACGGCGTACAGGCCGGCCATGACAGCCAGCAGCACCTGCGCCGTGCAGATGTTGGAAGTGGCCTTCTCGCGGCGGATGTGCTGTTCGCGCGTCTGCAGCGCAAGGCGCAGCGCGGGCCGGCCCTGCGCATCGCGCGAGACGCCGACCAGCCGGCCGGGCATGCTGCGCTTCAGGGCGTCGCGGCAGGCCATGAAGCCCGCGTGCGGACCGCCGAAACCGAAAGGCACGCCGAAGCGTTGCGCCGAGCCGACGGCGATGTCGGCGCCCCATTCGCCGGGCGCGGCAATGACGGCCAGCGCCAGCAGGTCCGTGGCGCAGGCCACGACCGCGCCTTGCGCATGCGCCTGCTCGGCCAGCGCGCGATAGTCGGCCACGCCGCCCAGGCTGTGCGGGTATTGCAGCAGCACGCCGAAGCACTCGGGCAGGCCTTGCGACTCGTCGCCTTCCACGATCTCGATGCCCAGGCCCTCGGCGCGGGTGCGCACGACCTCGATGGTCTGCGGATGGCAATGCCGCGACACGAAGAACACGGGGCTCTTGGAACGCGCGCCGCGGCGCGCCAGCGCCATGGCTTCGGCAGCGGCCGTGCCCTCGTCCAGCAAGGAAGCATTGGCGATGTCCAGGGCGGTCAGGTCGGCCACCATCGTCTGGAAGTTCAGCAAGGCCTCCAGGCGGCCTTGCGAGATCTCGGGCTGGTACGGCGTGTAGGCCGTGTACCAGGCCGGGTTCTCCAGCACGTTGCGCAGCACCACGTTGGGCGTATGCGTGCCGTAATAACCTTGCCCGATATAGCTGCGGAAGACCTCGTTGCGCTCGGCCAGCCCGCGCAGTTCGTCCAGCACGTCGGCTTCGCTGCGGCCCGCAGGCAGCGCCAGCGGCGCGTCCAGGCGGATGGCGGGCGGCACGACTTCGGCCACCAGCGCATCCAGGCTGGCGGCGCCCACGGCGGCCAGCATGGCCTGCTGGTCGCCGCTGGCGGGGCCGATGTGGCGGCGGGTGAAGTCGAGGTCGGAATCGATGACGCGGGGCATGGCGGGTCTCGGGATCGGGAGAAAGGGAACGGCGGGAATGGCGGGCCGCGCAGCGCGGCCCGCAGTGACGGTCAGGCTGCGTTCAGCCGGGCTGCGCTCAGCCCGCGTCGACGACGGCCTGGTAGCCGGCGGCGTCCAGCAGCGCGCCGGTGTCGGCGGCGTTGTCGGGCTTGATCTTGAAGATCCACGCCGTGTAGGGCGCGCTGTTGATCTGGGCGGGGTCGTCCTGCAGCGAGTCGTTGAAGGCGACGATCTCGCCGGCAACCGGCGCATAGATGTCCGAGGCGGCCTTCACCGACTCGACGACGCCGGCGGTCTGGCCGGCAGCCAGGCGGGCGCCCACGTTGACGTCGCCCACGAAGACGAGGTCACCCAGTTGTTCCTGGGCGGGGTCGGTGATGCCGACGACCAGCAGGTCGCCTTCGGGCAGGATCCACTCGTGCGAGGCGGCGTATTTGCGATCGGTGGGCAGGGACATGGATGGCTCCAGGTAAGGCAATGCAAGGAACCGCCGGCGCACACGGCCGGCGGCATCGAAGGGAATCAGGAATGCTGGACGGGCTTGCCGTGGCGCACGAAGGGCAAGGCGCTGATGCGCGCGGGCACCCACTTGCCGCGGATGTCGACCTCGGCCAGTTCGCCGGGCTGGGCGCCGACCGGCAGGCGCGCCATGGCGATGGACACGCCCAGCGTCGGCGACATGGTGCCGCTGGTGATTTCGCCGTCGCCGTGCGCGGTGCGCACGGCCATGTGTGCGCGCATGACGCCGCGCTCCTGCAGTTGCAGGCCCAGGAAGACGCAGGGATCGGCATCGAGCTCGACCGCGTCGCGGCCGATGAATTCGCGCTCGGGGTCCTTCAGCGACACCGTCCACGACAGGCCTGCCTGGGCCGGCATGATGGACTCGTCCATGTCCTGGCCATAGAGCGCCATGCCGGCCTCCAGGCGCAGCGTGTCGCGCGCGCCAAGGCCGCAAGGGCGCACGCCCTGGGCGACCAGGTCGTTCCACAGCGTGGCCACGTCGGCGGCGGGCACCACGAGTTCGAAGCCGTCCTCGCCGGTGTAGCCCGTGCGGGCCACCAGCGTGTCGGCAGCCACCTGCGCGCCGTTGAAGGCGCCCAGGTTTTCGGTGGCGGCCCGCCATGCGGGGCGTGCTGCCCACACCCGCGCGCGGGCCTCGGGACCTTGCACGGCCAGCATGGCCAGGTCGCGGCGCGGCGTGATGGTCACGCCATAGGGATGGGTGTCGGCCACCTGGCGCATCCAGGCCACGTCCTTGTCGGCGGTGCCGGCGTTGACGACGACGCGCCAGCGGTCGGGCGCGAAGAAATAGACGATCAGGTCGTCGATGACCCCGCCCTCGGGATTCAGCATGCAGGAATACAGCGCCTTGCCCGGCACGGTCAGGCGGGCAACGTCGTTGGCCAGCAGGTGGCGCAGGAAGTCGGTGGCCTGCGGGCCCGCGACATCGATGTTCAGCATGTGGGACACGTCGAACATGCCGGCCTCGCGGCGCACGGCGTGGTGCTCTTCGATCTGCGAGCCATAGGCGAGCGGCATGCTCCAGCCGCCGAAGTCGACCATGCGGGCGCCAGCGGCGACATGGACGTCGGCCAGGGGGGTGTGTTGCAGTGTTGCGGACATGCGGAACTCCGAACGGCGACTGCCGGATGATCGGTTACCGGCGCGCCGGGAAAAATCCCGCGACCGGCCAGGTGCTCCGCCCCTCTGTCCTTTTGCCTGAGAGTTGCCCCGCGGCAATGGCGGGTTTGCACCTTCGGCGCCCGGGCCGCGCGGCGGCCGGGTCTCTCCAGAGTGCTGTCCAGCCCACCGGATTGCGGTGGACAAGGCATGTTGCCCTACTGGGCCTGAGCGATTCCGGGCGAATTGCGCCTTCGGCGGCGAGCGGCCAAGCAGGCCACGCGCGCTCTCCTGCAACATGCATCGACAGCGGGCGAAGCATACCGCGAAAGACAACGGGGCACCAAATACATTGGTGCCCCGCAGCAGAACGTCACCGCAACCCGCCAGGGCAGGTTGCGGTCAGGCCGGACAGGCCACCCGAGGGCATGCGGATGTCACGGCCAGCCTCGCCATTACTTGGCCAGGGCCTCTTCGTAGCGGCGGGACACTTCCTTCCAGTCCACCACGTTGAAGAACGCGCCGATGTACTCGGGACGGCGGTTCTGGTACTTCAGGTAGTAGGCGTGTTCCCACACGTCCAGGCCCAGCACGGGGGTGCGGCCTTCCATCAGGGGGGTGTCCTGGTTGGCGGACGATTCCACCTTCAGCTTGCCAGCCGAGTCCACGCTCAGCCAGGCCCAGCCGCTGCCGAAGCGCGTCAGGGCGGCCTTGGTGAAGGCATCCTTGAAGGCATCGAAGCCACCCAGCTCGGCCTCGATGGCCGCGGCCAGCTTGCCTTCGGGCTTGCCGCCGCCGTTGGGCGACATGACGGTCCAGAACAGCGTGTGGTTGGCATGGCCGCCGCCGTTGTTGCGCACGGCGCCGCGGATGTTCTCGGGCAGGCTGTCCAGCTTGGCAACCAGTTGCTCGACCGACTGTTCCGGCACGCCAGCGTTTTCCAGCGCGGCGTTCAGGTTGTTGATGTAGGTCTGGTGATGCTTGGTGTAGTGGATCTCCATGGTCTCGGCGTCGACATGGGGCTCCAGGGCATCGTAGGCGTACTGCAGTTTGGGCAGGGTGTAGGCCATTTTCTTGACTCCTGTTTTCGGGTTGCGCAATGGGACGGCGGCCTGGTCGGGCGGCGTCCGGACGGACAGTGGATCGCCGCGGGCGCTGGAAGGCGCTGCCGCGGCAAGGCCACGGATACTGTCACATGCCAGCTTATCAGTTCTGTGACGGGGAATCAGTGATATGTCCCTGTTAGTGCCAGGGCTATAGGCGGGCAATGCCTACACGGGCGCCCCAGCCCACTCCCGCAACGCGTCCAGCAACGCCTCCGGAATGTCCACCCCATGCGCCTGGGCTGCCTGCTGCCGAGCCAGCCGGCTGGCGCCGGGCAGACGCACGCCCTCGTCTGCCAGCATGGCATCGACCAGCGCTTCCACGCGATCCAGGTAGACATCCCGGCCGGCCAATGCCGCGGGGTCGATCAGCAGGAATACCTGCCCCACCTGCGGCGCCCTTCCCTCCTCGGTCAGGAAGGAATCCGCCTCGTAGCCAAAGTTCGATCCCGTCAGCGCCGCCGCCAGCAGCTCGATCATGATCGCAAGCAACGTGCCCTTGAGGCCGCCCGCGGCAAGCAAGGTACCCGCCAGGCCTGCCTTCGGATCCGTCGTGGGCTGTCCGTCCGCATCCAGCGCCCATCCTTCCGGAATGGCCTGGCCATTGCGTTCGGCCACGACAAGCTTGCCTCGCGCCGCGGCGGACAAGGACATGTCCATGATCAGCGGGTCTTGGCCGCGCCGGGGAAAGACAGCCGCAAGGGGATTGGTGCCCAACAGCGCCCGCTTCCCTCCCCACGCCGGCATCGCGGCGGGTGAGTTGCCAAAGGCCAGGCCTATCAATCCCTGCTCGACGGCGGGCAGCAGCTGATTGGCGGCGGCACCGAAGTGATGGCTGTTGGCGACCGCGGCAAAGGCCACGCCCTGTTGCCGGGCAGTCTCGATCGCGAGGGAGATCGCGAGCTGGCATGCCGGATAAGCCAGGCCTTGCCGCGCATCCACCAGCAATACGGCCCGCTTGTGCTTCAACACGACGGGCTCCGCCGCGCCGTTCGCGCGGCCGTTGCGCAAATGGGCCCTGTAGGCCTCGAGCCGGCCAAGACCATGTGAAGCGAGGCCCTGCATCTCGGCGGCAACCAGCGCCTGTGCGGTCGTGCGCGCCATGACGACACTTGCGCCAGCGTTCACCAAGGCCTGCACGGCCAATTGCATCAAGGAAGCGGAAGAAATGATGGGCACGGGAAACAGCCAGAAAAGACGAAAGGCCCGATGCTAAGTCAGGGGGGCGGATGGCACCAGACAGGCGCGTAACGGCAAGCGCGACCCACCATATGGATATGCATTCTTTGAATAACGAAAAGCTTACATGCTCCTTAAACTTGCGACCTGCCCCGCCTTGCGTCGACGCATCGATCTCCTCCTCCCCTGCCCCGCCCCCCCATGAAAAACACGCTCGCCAACCTCTCCCGCCGACGCGTGCTTCTTGCGCTGGCCGCCAGTCCCTTCGCCGCATCGACACCCGCGCTGGCCTCCGCCGCGTATCCCAACCGGCCCATCCGCCTGGTGGTGCCGTTCCCGGCCGGCGGCGGCGTGGACATCTTCGCCCGGCCTTTGGCATTGGGTCTTTCCGACGCGCTGGGGGTCCCGGTCGTGATCGAGAACGTCGGCGGCGCGGCATCGCGCATCGGCACGCAACGCGTCGTCAACGCCGAGCCGGACGGCTACACCCTGATGGTGACCAACGACACGCTGGTTGCGTCGGATTCAGTGAGCGGCGTGGCGGGCCTGGCGCGCATGCTGCCTCAACTCCAGCCGGTGACGATGGGCATTTCGTCCTGCAACCTGTTCGTCAGCCATCCGCGATCAGGCATCACCGATCCGGCCAGCTACCTGGAACAGCTGCGGGCTCGCGACGGCGGGCTCACCATCGGCGTGCCGGGCTGGGGCACCGCCCACCATCTTTGCAGCGCCGCGCTCAATCACCGGCTTGGCGTCACCGCCGAACACGTGTCGTACCGAGGCGGCGCGCCCCTGCTGGCTGACGTGCTCAACGGCACGCTGAACGCCGGCGTGGTCACCATGGCGGCGGCCGTCGCCCACATCCAGGCAGGCAATCTGCTGGGCCTTGCCGTCACGAGCGAAACGCGCGCGCCCGCGCTGCCTGACGTCCCCACGCTGCACGAAAGCATCGCGCCGGGCTACACCCACAAGACGTGGCAAGGCGTGTTTGCGCCAGCCGGCCTGCCCGACGACCTGTTGCAACGCGTGCATGCCGCCGTGGTGCAGGCCTTGCAGCACCCCAAAGTGCAGGAAATGCTGCCCGCGCAGGGATTCGATGCGGAAGGCTTGCCCAGCACGGCATTCTCGGCCAGCCTGGAGGCCAGCCTGAAGAATTTCGAGACCGTGGTCCAGGCGACCGGCATCAAGGCGGCCTGACCGCAAGGCAGGCCCGTCTCGCGCCCGACCCTCGGCCAAGCGCCCGGCAACCCCACACGGATATCCATGACCCAAGCCTCCATCCTCGTTCTTCCCGGACGCGGCAATTCAGGACCCGACCATTGGCAGACACACTGGGAAGCCCAGGACGAACGCTTCGAGCGTGTCCTGCAGCGCGAATGGACCACGCCGGAAAAAGACGAATGGGTACGGCATGTGGCGCAGGTGCTTGCCGCAAGGCAAGCTCCCGTCATCCTGGTGGCGCACTCGCTGGCAGTCGCGCTCGTGAACCAGCTCGCGGCAGCCTGGCCGGACCTCTACCCGGACACACCGCTACCCGTTGCCGGTGCACTGCTGGTCGGCCCCAGCGATACGGAGGCCACCGACTACCCGCCCGGCCCTGTCGGTTTCGCCCCCATGCCGTTGCGACGCCTGCCCTTCCCCAGCATCGTCGTCGCCAGCACGAATGACCCGCGCGTGACCCTGGAACGCGCGCGCTTCTTCGCCGATGCCTGGGGCGCCCGGCTGGAGGTTGCTGGCGCCCTGGGACATATGGGATCGGACGCCAAGCTGGCCGATTGGCCCCAGGGCAAGCAGTGGCTGGAAGCGTTGTTGCCGCCAGCCCGATAGGCGAGGCAACGCCGTCCCCGGCCGCTAGCATGGCAAGGAGGCGCCGCCACAGACTGCCAGTTCCTGCCCTGTTATCGCATCGGCCTGCGGGGACAGCAGGTAGGCGACCAGGGCAGCGATCTCGTCGGGCTCGATCAGGCGGCCGATGGGAGGCAGCCTGGGCGCACTGGCCGCGCGCGACGGATCGTCCAGCATGCCGGTGCGCGTGGCGGCAGGAGACACCACGTTCACCGTGACGCCCCGCGCCGCCAACTCCAACGCCCAACTGCGCGCCAGCGCAACGAGCGCGGCCTTCGAGGCCGCATACAGGCTTCGCCCCGCCATCCCTTGCGACACGCGACTGCCTATCAGCACCACTCGTCCCCGGCCCGAGGCGGCCAGCGCAGGCAGCAGCCCCTGCGCCAGGCGGACCGCGGCATCGACGTGCAAGGCCCACATCGCCATGCCCTCGCCGGGATCGAGCGTGTCCAGTCCGCCGACCCGCAGGATGCCGGCGGCATGCACCAGCGCCGAGGTTTCCCCCAGGCCTTCCAGCACCCGCGCGGTCGCCGCGAGGTCGCAAAGGTCGAGCGGCACATGCAGGTAGGACTCATGGCGCAGCGCGGTGTCGCCCCTGTCCAGGCCGATGACGCGCCAACCATCCTCCAGCAACCAGCGCGAGATGGCCAGGCCTATGCCTCCCGCGGCCCCCGTCACCACCACCTGCGGAACCGGCATGGGCTGTCTGCGCGCGTCATTCGACACGGATGTTCCCTTCCTGGATGATGCGCCGGGCTGCGCGCATCTCCTCACGCTGGAACGCCGCGAAGTCGTCCGCGCTGCCTGGCGTGAACAGCAGACCCAGTTGCGTGTACTTGCCGCGCAGGTCCGACGCCAGCGCCTTGTTGACCTCGGCATTCAGCCGCTGGACGACCGGCGCGGGCGTGCCGGCCGGCGCCCACAGCCCATACCAGCTATAGAACTGATAACCGGGCAGGGTCTCTCCCACCGTGGGCACATCGGGCAGGTTGGGCAGGCGCTTGTCGCTGGTGACTGCCAGGATCTTCAGCATTCCCCCCTGGTAGTACTGCAGCGCGCCCAGCACCGGGTCGATGAAGCCGTCGATCCGACCGCCGATGAGGTCCTGGAAAGCCGGCGCCGTGCCCTTGTAGGGAATCACCATGTAGTCCAGCCCGCCCTGGCGCTTCAGCAGTTCGGTGGACAGGTGCCCGGCCGAACCGATGGACCCGACGGCGAAGGTCATCTCACCCGGCCGGGCCTTGGCGCGCGCCAGCAGCGCGGGCAGGTCCTTGACCGGCAGGTCCTTGCTGACGGAGACGGACAGCGGCGCCTTGGCCGCCAGGGCCACCGGCGCGAAGTCCGCCTCGACGCTGTAGGGCACCGACTTCATGGTCATCGGCGCCGTCGTGAACGTCGAGGCGCTGAACAGCAGCGTGTACCCGTCAGGCTTGGCGCGGGCCACCACGTCCGCGCCGATGATGCCGTTGCCGCCGGCGCGGTTCTCCACGATGACGCTCTGCCCCAGCTGCTCGCCCAGCTTCTGGGCCAAGTCGCGGCCCAGCATGTCCAGCGTGCCGCCCGGCGGAAAGGGAATCACCATCCTGATCTGCCGGTCCGGATAGGCCTGCGCCTGGGCGGCCGTGGCGCCAAGCAGCGCCAGCGCGGCCAGGCAAACCGATGTCATCAAACGCTTGTGCATGGTCAGTCTCCGATATCGTTATGGGCACTGCCTGCCGGCCCGGTCTCATGCCAGGCCTGGCTGGCGCGCGCGGCATGCGCGCGCCGGAACGGCTCAACGCTGCAGCAGGCCTGCCTGCTTCACCGCCGCCCGCAAGGCGGAGGTCTCTTCCTCGCTGGGCGCATGGGTGGGCGGGCGCACCGTGGCATCGTCGATGACGCCAGCCAGGTACATGCCCGTCTTCATCCTGGCATGTGCCTCGCCCGTCGGCTCGCCGCCCCCGTAGACGGCGTCCTTCAGCGGCGTGATCACCGCCTGGATCGCCTGGGCGCGCTTCAGGTCTCCCGCCTTCACGGCCGCCCAGAGGTCGATGATGAGTTGCGGGATGAACGTCGCGAACCCCACCAGCGCGCCATCGACGCCCTGCACCATCGAGGCCAGCAGGTATTCGTCGTGGCAGGTCAGGATGGCCTTGCTGGCGTCGGCCTCGCGGATGGCCTGGATGTCCCGGGCGTACTTGTTCATGTCGCGCTGACCCACCTTGAAGGCCTGCACGTAGGGCAGCCTGGCCAGGTCAGCCAGCAGTTGCGAGGAATAGGCTGCCCGCGTCCAGGCTGGATAGACGTGGCAGACCAGGTCCAGGCCCGGCGCCGCCTGGTGGATGGCCTCGAAATACTGCAAGGCGTGCGCCGAGGTGAAGCCGAAGCGCAGCCAATGGTGGGGCGGCATCACGTCCAGGGCAGTCGCGCCCGCTGCCTGGGCCGCGCGGGCGTGGTCCGCGGCATCCGACAGGCCTTCGCACACGATCGAGGAAATCACGGGGATGCGCCCACGCAGTGCATCGGCGACGATGCGAGTCACCTCGGCGCGCTCGGCCGGCGTCAGGGAAAACACCTCCCCGGTATGGCCGTTGGTCATGACCGCAACCACGCCCTCGTGGCCCGCCAGCCAGTCTGCCAGCTTGCGCAGGGCCGGCGCGTCGATGCGGTGATCCGGCGTGAAGGGGCAGGAAATCGCGGGAATGATGCCGCGGTAGTTCAAAATGGAAGGCATGTCGTCTCCTGGGTTCCAGTTCGGTTCTGGTTCTCTGTTGGCCGCTATGATTGCGGCGTGCCCGACATGCCGTCCAATACTGGAATCGCATACAACTATCTCATCGGCTCGATCGCGACATGGGTCCTGGCAACCGCCCCCTGGATATGCAATGGCTGGAGGATTTCTGCGCCCTCGCAGAAACCGGCAGCTTCTCGCGCGCCGCCCAGGCCCGCGCCATCGCCCAGCCGGCCTTCAGCCGGCACATCCGCCAACTGGAAGAATGGGTGGGCGCCGAGCTCTTCGACCGCAGCGCGCACCCCACCGAACTGACCGCCGCCGGCATCAAGTTCCGCCCGCTGCTGCTGCAGGTGCTGGCCGACCTGGAGGCCGCCCGCATCAAGGCGCGGGCCGCACAGGCGCAATCGGCCGCCAGCCTGCGCATCGCCGCCACGCACCTGCTCTGCCTGACCTTCTTTCCCTCGTGGCTGCTCGCGCTGGAGACGCGCCTGGCCGTGGGCCCCATCCAGATGATGCCGGACAACTTCCTGGCGTGCGTCGACCTGATGGCCCAGCGGCGCGTGCAGTTCCTGCTGTGCCACCGCCACGTTGCGGTGACGAGCCGCATGGACGAACTGGATTGCCCGATGGTGAAACTGGACGCCGACGTGCTGATTCCGGTTTGCGCCCCCGCCGCTGGCGGCAATGGGCCCAGCCACACGCTCGACGTGCCGGGCGTGGTGCCTTTCCTGGCCTACGGCCCCTCCTCGGGCCTGGGCCGGATCGTCCAGCACGTGCTTGGCCAACGCGCCACGCAGGACACGCTGCTGCGGGAAACCTTCCTCTCGCACCAGGCCACGCTGCTGCGCGCCATGGCTCTCCAGGGACGCGGAATCGCCTGGCTGCCGGGCATGCTCGTGCAAGACGATCTGGCGGCGGGCCGCCTGCTGCGGGCAGGCAAGGAAGAATGGGATATCCCGGTCGACATCTGCCTGTACCGCCAGCCCAGCGCCATGGCGCCCGTGGCGGAACAGTTGTGGGAGCTGGTGCGGCCGTCGCCCGCGCAGGGCTGAGGCACCGGCCTGCCGTCAGACCGCCTTGCCGCAGGCCACGCCCGACGCCCAGGCCCACTGGAAGTTGTAGCCCCCCAGCCAGCCGGTGACGTCCACCGTCTCGCCGATGAAGTGCAGCCCCGGCACGGCGCGGGCCTCCATGCTCTTCTGGTTCAAGCCCGCGGTGTCCACGCCGCCGCGCATCACTTCGGCTTTCTTGTAGCCCGCGGTGCCGTTGGGCGTGATCGCCCAGCCGTGGATGCCCGCCGCCAGCGCGCGCAAGGCGCGGTCGGGCGCATCCGCCAGGCGGGTGGCGCCGAAGTCCGGCGGCAGTTGCCCGGCCATCGCCGGCAGCCACGCATCGGCCAGCCGGCGCGGCCACAGCGCGCCCAGCGCGGTGGCCACCTGCTGGCGGCCGCCCTGCTTGGCGGCCAGCAGGTCGGCCTCCAGGGACTGCCCCGGCGCCAGGTCCAGCGTGATGGGTTCGCCAGGCTGCCAATAGCTGGAGATCTGCAGGATGCCCGGTCCCGACAGGCCGCGGTGCGTGAAAAGCAGGTCTTCCAGGAAATCCCCGCCGGATTTCTTGCCGCCCGTGCGCACGCGCGCCTCCATCGCCATGCCGGACAAGCCCGCGAAGGGCGCCCACTGCGCGGCATCGAAAGTCAGCGGCACCAGCGCCGGACGTGGTTCGATGACCTTCAGGCCGAACTGCCGGGCGATCTTCAGGCCGAAATCGGTGGCGCCCAGCTGCGGGATCGCCATGCCGCCGGTGGCGATCACCAGGCGCGTGGCGCGGATGGCGCCGGCCGACGTGTCCAGCGCGTAGCCTTCGGGTTCCTGCAGGATGCCGCGCACCTCGCAGGGCATGCGCCAGGCCACCTGGCCCGCGTTGCACTCCTGGCGCAGCATCTCGATGATCTGCTCGCTGCTGTCGTCGCAGAAGAGCTGGCCGCGGTGCTTTTCATGCCAGGCGATGCCGTGGCGGCGCACCAGGCCGATGAAGTCCTGGGGGGAATACCCCGACAACGCCGAGCGGCTGAACTGCGGGTTGGCCGACACGAAGTTGGCCGGCCCGACCTCGCGGTTGGTGAAGTTGCAGCGCCCGCCGCCCGAAATACGGATTTTCTCGGCCAGGCGTCCGGCGTGGTCGATCAGCACGACGCGGCGGCCACGCTGGCCGGCCACGGCGGCACACATCATGCCGGCGGCGCCGGCGCCGATCACGGCGACGTCGAAGGCGGCGGCCGCGCCCGCCTGCCGGCGGGGACGGCCGGGCGAGTCAGGCGCGTCCGTCAAGGCGTCAGTCTTCCCGCAGGCAATCCACGTAGTAGCGGATCGAGCCGTCAGGCATGGTCTCGCCGGCCAGCCCGTGGATATAGGTCTCGAAGCCCGGGAAGCGCGCATTGAAGGCCAGCGCGAACTGCAGGTACTGGACGATGGTGCGGTTGAAGCGCTCGCCCGGGATCAGCAGCGGGATGCCCGGCGGATAGGGCGTCAGCAGCACGCCGGTGACGCGGCCTTCCAGCTGGTCGATCTCGACGCGCTCGACCTCGCGGTGCGCCATGCGGGCGAAGGCGTCCGAAGGCTTCAGCGCCGGCACCATGTCGCTCAGGTACATCTCGGTGGTCAGGCGCGCCACGTCGTGCTCGCGATAGGCCTCGTGGATCTGCTGGCAGAGGTCGCGCAGGCCCATGCGCTCGTAGCGGCGGTTGTCGCGGCAGAACTCGGGCAGGATGCGCCACAGCGGCTGGTTGCGGTCGTAGTCGTCCTTGAACTGCTGCAGCGCGGTCAGCAGCGTGTTCCAGCGGCCCTTGGTGATGCCGATGGTGAAGAGGATGAAGAACGAGTACAGGCCGGTCTTCTCGACCACCACGCCATGCTCGGCGAGATAGCGCGACACCAGCGCCGCCGGGATCCCGGTCTCGCCGAAGGCGCCCGAGATATCCAGGCCCGGGGTGATGATGGTGGCCTTGATGGGGTCCAGCATGTTGAAGCCGGGGGCCAGGTCGCCGAAGCCGTGCCAGTGGTCGTTGGCTTCGAGCAGCCAGTCGCCCTGGCCGCCGATGCCCTCGGGCACCAGGCGGTTCGGGCCCCAGACCTTGAACCACCAGTCATTGCGGCCGTACTCGGACTCCACCTTGCGCATGGCGCGGCGGAAGTCCATGGCTTCGCGGATGCTTTCCTCGACCAGCGCGGTGCCGCCGGGCGGCTCCATCATCGCCGCGGCCACGTCGCACGAGGCGATGATGGCGTATTGCGGCGAGGTCGAGGTGTGCATCAGGTACGCCTCGTTGAAGATGTTGCGGTCGAGCTTGCGGGTCTCGGACTCCTGCACCACGATCTGCGAGGCCTGGGAGATGCCGGCCAGCAGCTTGTGCGTGGAGTGCGTGGCGAACACCATGGCCTCGGGGCTGCGCGGGCGGCCCTGGCCGATGGCGTGCATGTCCTTGTAGAAGCCGTGGAAGGACGCGTGCGGCAGCCAGGCTTCGTCGAAGTGCAGCGTGTCGATCTCGCTGCCCAGCTTTTCCTTGATCATCTCGACGTTGTAGATCACGCCGTCATAGGTGCTCTGCGTCAGCGTCAGGATGCGCGGCTTCTTGTTGGTGGCGTTGCGCGCGAAAGGATTGGCCTCGATCTTCTTGCGGATGTTCTCGGGCTCGAACTCTTCCAGCGGGATCGGGCCGATGATGCCCAGGTGGTTGCGCGTGGGGCGCAGGAACACCGGAATCGCGCCCGTCATGGTGATCGCGTGCAGGATCGACTTGTGGCAGTTGCGGTCCACCACCACCACGTCGTCGGCCGCCACGTTGGCGTGCCACACCACCTTGTTCGAGGTGGAGGTGCCGTTGGTCACGAAGAAGCAGTGGTCGGCGTGGAAGATGCGCGCGGCATTCAGTTCCGACTCGGCCACGGGGCCGGTGTGGTCCAGCAGCTGGCCCAGCTCGTCCACGGCGTTGCAGACGTCGGCGCGCAGCATGTTCTCGCCGAAGAACTGGTGGAACATCTGGCCCACGGGGCTCTTCAGGAAGGCGACGCCGCCCGAGTGGCCGGGGCAGTGCCAGGAATACGAGCCATCCTGCGCGTACTTCACCAGTTCACGGAAGAAGGGCGGGGGCAGCCCGTCCAGGTAGCTCTTGGCTTCGCGGATGATGTGGCGCGCCACGAACTCGGGCGTGTCCTCGAACATGTGGATGAAGCCGTGCAGTTCGCGCAGGATGTCGTTCGGAATGTGCTCCGACGTGCGCGTCTCGCCGTACAGATAGATGGGGATGTCGGTGTTGCGGAACCGCAGTTCGCCGATGAAGGCGCGCAGGTTCTTGATGGCGTTGGCCACGTCCTCGGGCGAATCCACGTCGAACTCTTCATCGTCGATCGACAGGATGAAGGCGCTGGCGCGGCTTTGCTGTTGCGCGAAGGAACTGAGGTCGCCGTAGCTCGTCACGCCCAGGACTTCCACCCCCTCTTCCTCGATGGCCGCGGCCAACGCTCGGATACCCAGGCCCGAGGTGTTCTCGGAGCGATAGTCTTCGTCAATGATGACGATAGGGAAGCGGAATTTCATCGGTGGACGCTCCTTGAGGGGCGAGGGGTGGCGGGAAACGGGGCGAGTGTACAGCCGTGCGAAAAACACCGCGTGACAGGTCTGCGGGCATTGTAGGCCGCGAGCCCTTGACGCGCGTCAAGACCGCCCCGCCATAGGGGCGCAACAGCACGGGTGGCAATGCTTACATACAGCTGTAAGCGTTTTTTTCCGACCTGGAGGTAACACCATGCATGCCCTGACTCGCCTCGCGTCCTGTCTGATCGGCCTCGCTGTCCTGGCCCCCGTCCACGCCGCCTCTGATGCCAATGCCCTGCGCAATACGGCCAAGGGCCTGTTCCAGCCCATTCCCGACACGCCGCCGACGGAGGTGCGCGGCCTGGCCGTCACCGAAGACCAGAAGGAGCTGGGCAAGTGGCTCTTCTTCGATCCGCGCCTGTCGCGCAGCCACATCCTGAGCTGCAACAGCTGCCACAGCGTGGGCACCGGCGGCGCGGACAACATCCCCACGTCCATCGGCCACGGCTGGCAGCGCGGCCCGCGCAACTCGCCCACCGTCTACAACTCGGTCTTCAACATCGCGCAGTTCTGGGACGGCCGCGCGGCCGACCTGAAGGAACAGGCCATGGGCCCGGTGCAGGCCAGCGTGGAGATGAACAACACGCCCGCCCAGGTCGAGAAGACGCTGGCCAGCATCCCGCAATACGCCGATGCCTTCAAGCGCGCCTTCCCCGGCGAGAAGAACCCCGTCACCTTCGAGAACATGGCGCGCGCCATCGAAGCCTTCGAAACCACGCTGATCACGCCGGGGGCGCGCTTCGACAAATTCCTCGCCGGCGAGAACACGCTGGACGCGGAAGAACTGCAAGGCCTGCGGCTGTTCGTGGACAAGGGCTGCGTGGCCTGCCACTCGGGCAAGAACTTCGGCGGCCAGGCCTACTTCCCCTTCGGCGTCATCAAGAAGCCGGGCGCGGACGTGCTGCCCGCCGAGGACAAGGGCCGCTTCACCGTCACCAACACCGCCACCGACGAATATGTGTTCCGCGCCGCGCCGCTGCGCAACGTGGCGCTGACCGCGCCCTATTTCCACAGCGGCGAAGTGTGGGAGCTGGAACAGGCCGTGGCGATCATGGGCTCCAGCCAGTTGGGCCACGAGCTCAACGACAAGGAAGTCGGCCAGATCGCCAGCTTCCTGCGCACGCTGAGCGGCAATGCGCCTGACATCGTGTATCCGATCCTGCCGCCCAGCACCGCCGCGACCCCGAAGCCGCAGCACTGAGGCCGCCGCCACGGCGCCCCTCGGGGCGCTGTGGCGCGCCCGCATCACCTTGCCAGTCCCGGCGCGCGCAATGCGCGCCGGCAGGCCGCCGGATCGTCCGCGCACCACGCCGCGACGCTAGAATTTGCCAGCGCGGCCGCTCCGGGCCGCCTGCACCGGCCTTCTTCATCCCCGCTTTCCACGCCATCATGCCCGCCCTGTTTCATGGCGCCTCGCGCCTGGCCCTGGCCGCGCTGGCCTGCCTGGCCTTCGCCCTGCCCGCCTGGTCCGCCACCCGCGCGCCGACGCTGGCCGACTGCCACGGCATCAAGGACCTGGCTTTCGTCGCCCATCTGGACGATGACCTGCTCTTCATGAATCCCGACCTGGCCTCGAACATCGAGGCGGGCGGCTGCGTGCGCGTGGTCTACCTGACCGCCAGCGACGCGGGGGAAGGCGAAGGCTATATGTCGGGCCGCGAGCGCGGCGTGCGCGCCGCCTATGCCTACATGGCCAGACAAGCCGACGACTGGATCGCCGGCACGGCCACGCTCGGGCAGCACACCATCGCCCGCTATGCCCTGCAGGGCAATCCGCGCGTGGAGCTCTGGCACCTGCGCATCAAGGACCCGTGGCTGGGCCCGGGCTGGGGCAGCCTGACGCCGCTCAGCCAGGTCGAGTCCGCGCAGGGCCTTAAGGCCGACACGCTGGGGCCCACGCCGGACAGCTACTCGCGGGCGGACCTGGTGGCCACGCTGGCCGAGCTGATCCGCCGCTATGCGCCCACCACCGTGCGCCGCCTGGACGACACGATCACCGTGCCCTATACCGCGCTGTGCTGGCGTTGCGCCGGCCACAGCCATCCGGACCATATCGCCAGCGCCCGCCTGGTGCGCGAAGCCATGCTGCAGGCGCCCGGCAACTATGCGGAAACGGGCTACATCGACTATCCCAGCCAGGAACGCGAGATCAACCTGGCCGAGGCCGAGATCGCCAGCAAGGCGGAGATCTTCCGCCGCTATGCCTGGAACGACTACCACTACTGCAAGGGCCCGGAGGGCTGCCAGGAGCCCGCCGGCCCCGCGGCGGCCTGGGTCCAGCGCGCCTACTACGTGTCGCGCCCCGACACGCCGCCTCGGCTGCAGGTGGATGCCCGGGGCGACCTGCTGCTGCTCGCCACGGGCGAAGCCAACGACGCCGTCAACCTGTGGGACGCGAACCAACGCAACTGGCTGACGCTGGGCGGCCGCACTGCCAGCCCGCTGGTGTCGTTCTCCTATCCCGACGCCAGCGCCGGTCTCTTCGCGCGCGATGCGCTGGGCAATCTGTGGGTGAACCGCCAGCAGATGGATGGCGCCTGGCAAGGCTGGCAGGCGATGCGCGGCGCACGCATCTCGCACATGCCGGCCGTGATGTCGGGCAAGGACACCGCGGCCGTCGCGATGGGCAACGACGGACAGTATTACTGGACGGCGCCGTGCCACCCGGGCAATTGCTGGAACGCCTGGCTGGCCCTGCCCGCGCTGGCGGACGCACTGGGCGACCCGGTGCTGGCCCGCGACGCCGCGGGCCGCTATGTGGTGCTGGCGCTGGACCGTGCCGGCCACCTGCACGCCACCCGCCAGCGGCAGGCCGACCCGACCGCGGGCTGGGAAGCCTGGCGGCACGTGCCCGCCCCGCGCAGCGATGGCGGCCTGGCCGCCACGCGTGACGCCGACGGCCATGTCGTGGTGTATCTGCGCGATCGCGAGACGCGGCGACTGCAGCGCATCGACCAGGTGGCGGCCCCCAAGGATGCCCCCAATGCCGACGCGCTGCGCTGGCACGCCGCGAAGGACCTGGCCGTGCGCTACGTCGGCGCGCCCGCCGTGGATGCGGACGCCTACGGCAACCCCATCGTTGCCGTGCTGGACCGCCCCGACGGCCGCCTGTGGCTGGTGGAGCATGACGTCGCGGCCGAACTGCCCTTCGACGCCGGCTCGCCCCCGGCCCTGCGTTTCCTGCATGGCACGCTTTACCTGGCCGCGCGCCACCCCGGCACGCGGCAGCGCTATGACCTGCGCGCCCGTGAGCAGGATGTCTGGCGCACCGTGCAAAGCCTGGCGGAATTGCCCGCAGGCGGCGGCAGCGCGTTTGCCACGCCTGCGGCCCAACCGCTGGCACGGCAATGAGCGCGCGCGCCGGTGTGCACGGTCAGCGTGTCGCGCCTTCCTGCGACACGCAGTTCCTGCCGCGCTGCTTGGCCAGGTAAAGCTGCTTGTCCGCCCTGCCCAGGGCCAGGCTGGCATCCTCTTCGTGCTGGGGCGTCCACTCCGCCACGCCCAGCGAAACCGTGACCTGGCCGACGAGGGGAAAGTGCGCATCCGCCACGCGTTGCCGAAGCCGCTCGGCCACCACCGCCGCAAGCGCCAAATCCGTATCGGGCAACAGCACCAGGAACTCCTCTCCACCCGTTCGGCACAGCACGTCGCCGGCACGGGCACAGCTCCGGATGACGTCGGCCAGGGCAGTCAGCACCTGGTCCCCGACCTCATGGCCATACGTATCGTTCACCTTCTTGAAATGATCGATGTCCAGCTGGATGGCCGCGAAAGGCCGGCGCTCCGCCTGCCATAACGCCAGCGTCTGCCCGAGCAGGCGGCGGTTGTTCAGCTTCGTGAGCGGGTCGGTCTGCACATCCCGCTGGAGCTTGCCGATCCGCTCATCGAGCAGCTTGATTCCCACCATCAGCGCGCGCTTGAGTTCGAAGGCTTCCACATACCACGCGCGCACGTCGCCGACGTCGTGGCTGCCCTCGGACGCGCCCATGCTTCTCGCGCCCGCGGCCAGTGATCGCAACGGCCTCACGATGACGAGCGTGAGCCACCATATCAACCCTCCCCCAAGGACCGTCAGCGGCAAGGCGATCGCCACCATGGTCAGGATGAGCTTGTCGAGGGGCGCAAGGGTCTGGTGGTAGGGACGCTGTGCCACCACGACCCAGCCGGTGCTGGGCACCGTGGCGTAACCCGCCAGCATGTCGACGCCATAACTGTTGGTCACTCTCCTCACGCCGTCCCCACCCGAGACCACCGCCTCGTCCAGAAGGGGATTGTTCCGCACCACGGTGCCGACCCGCGCGGGATCCGGGTGATACAGCAATGTCAGTTGGCGATCGACGACATACAGATACGAGCCATCCTTGTAGTAATGCTCGCCCAACAGCTGGCTCAGGCCGCTGCGCCGCTGCAGATAGATGCTGCCTCCCACGTACCCCAGGTAGTCGTTGGTGGGCGAGAAGATGGGGTGGGACAGGGCCACCACCAGGTTGCCCGCCGCCGACATGTAGGGCGCGGAGACGGCGGGTTGGCGTTCACGCAGCGCCTGCGTGGCGCCCTGGGTCCGCAAGACCGTGCCGAGGGTCGTCAGGTTGGCGGGGGCGACCGCCCTGACCACGCCCGTCGCATCCACGAGAAAGGTGGAGTTGAAATAATCGACCTGCCGCCGCAGCCATTCGTTTTCCTGCGTCAGCGCGCCGCGCTCGCCGAAATGCCTGCCATAGAAATCGGCGCTGAACGCCAATTGCCGCAACGCCGAACCCAGGTAGCCCTCCGTCATCGTCGCCAATTTCGTGGCGTAGACCCGGTTCGTCTCGAGCGTGCCGTCCACGAGCATTTTTCTTTGCACCCAATAGCTGGCAAAGATGCTGGCGCCCAGCACGAACACCGCGATGAGCGCGGACAGGAGCAGGATGAGCGCACGCAGGTCGATGCGCGCGTTTTTATTTATCTGTGGCAACGCTGGAGGCAGTCCCAAGGATTTCCGGACGACACGGTACCGGCACACGCGGCCGGTAGCAACGCCCCATGCGGTGGCGGCGTTTTTTTCCCATACTCCGGAACAACATGGCTAAAAACAACAGGGCAAAACGACACAAAGCGAAATATGAATTTTGAACTAAATAATCCCTTAACATTTCCGCAACGCAACATCGTTTTCCGGCACCTCCTCACCGCTCCCGACTGACGCGGGTTCATTTCATTACCCTGCCCCCCGGGCCATTGCTGAGGCCATGCCACTGTCCACTCCGCTCGTGGTCCACCACGACGCGCAACGCGCCGCGCTCGAGCGCGTCATGGCGATCGCCGAGTTCACGCCGGAAGGCGTGCTGAAGCACGCCAATCCCAATTACCTTCGCCTGTTCGGCTATGACGCCGAGAATGCGGCGGGCTTGCCCCATCAACGCTTCTGCACCGATGCGTACGCGCAAAGCAGCGAGTACGCGGCATTCTGGCGGCACCTGCGTGACGGCCTCTCGCACTCGGGCCCGGTCGAGCGGGTGCGGCACGACGGGGCCAGCTGCTGGCTGGAGGCGACGTACACGCCGGTCCTCGACGAGGCCGGCAAGGTCCTGCAGATTCTCAAGATCGCCACGGACATCACCGAGCGTTTCCATGCGGAACGCGCGCGCCAGCAGCATATGGAACGCCTGGCGCTGGTGGCCGACGCGAGCGACTCGGCCGTGATCATCAGCGACGCGGCGTCGGCCATCGTGTACGTCAACGCGGGATTCAGCCGCATGTTCGGCTGGCGCGTCGAAGAAGTCGTCGGCCTGCGCCCCATTCCCCTGCTGAGCCGCAGCAAGGACGAGGCCACGGAGCGCGTCTACCAGGAGGCGCTGCGCGGGGGCCACTCGCTGGAAGGAGAGGAACTCGTCCACGGCAAGGACGGCCAGCGATACTGGGCGAAGATCATCAGCAATCCGGTCTCGGACGCGCAAGGCTGCTGGCAACTGACCGTCACCATCCTCACCGACATCACGCGCGCCAAGATGTATGAGGTGCTCCAGCAGCGCGCACTGGAGGCCATGGCGCGGGAACGCCCGCTGGGCGAGGTCCTGGAAGGCATCTGCGAGGAAGTCGAGCGCATCGCGCCGGAGGTCACTGCCTCCATCCTCGAGGTGGACGCACACGGCAGGCTGCGCCCGCTGGCGGCGCCGAATCTTCCACGCGCGCTCAGCACGCAGCTCGACGGCGTCGAGATCGGGCCGTGCGTGGGCTCCTGCGGCACGGCCGCCTGGCGCAACGAGGCCGTGCGGGCCGACGACATCGCCAGCGACCCGCTCTGGCAGGACTACAGCCATCTGGTGCTGCCGCTGGGATACCGAGGCTGCTGGTCGACGCCCGTGCGCAACAGCCAGGGCCGCGTCATCGGCACCTTCGCCTTTTATTTCAGCAAGACGGGCAGTCCAAGCTCGGTCACGTTCCACCAGCAATTGGTGGAGGCGTGCACGCATCTGTGCGCCCTGGCGATGGAGCGCGAGCAGGGCAGGCAACGCATCCGCCAGCTGGCCTTCTATGACTCGCTGACGGGGCTGCCCAACCGCAGGCTGACGCAGGCCAAGGCCGAGCAGGCCATTACCGCGGCCAACCGCGACGGCACGCAGCTGGCGGTGCTGTTCATCGATCTGGATCGCTTCAAGCAGGTCAACGATTCGCTCGGCCATCCGGCCGGCGACGAGCTGCTGCAGCAAAGCGCCAAGCGGCTGGCCGGCCTGATGGGCCCCTCGGACACGCTTGGCCGCCAATCCGGGGACGAGTTCGTGGTGGTCCTGTCCGGCCGCGACGCGGTGTCCGCCAACGATGCCGTCAGGCGTATCCAGGCCGTCCTCTCGGAACCCTTCTGCGTCGCCGGCACCACCCTGTCCATCACCTGCAGCGTGGGCATCGCCATGTATCCCGCCAGCGCGCGGGACATGGACACCCTGCTTCAACAGGCGGACATCGCCATGTACCAGGCAAAGAAGCGCGGGCGCGGCAGCCTGAGCTTCTTCAGCGCCGAGATGGACCAGTTGGCGCAGGAGCGCCTGATGCTGGAAGGCGCGTTGCGCCTGGCAATCCAGTCCGGCCAGTTGCATCTGCAATACCAGCCGCAGGTCGCGCTCGAGAGCGGCGAACTGTATGGCGTCGAGGCATTGGCGCGCTGGACGCATCCCGTCCTGGGCACGATCTCGCCCGCGCGCTTCATTCCCCTGGCGGAGGAATGCGGACTGATCGCCGACCTCGGCTTGTGGGCGATACGCGAAGCATGCCGCCAGCTTTCCGCATGGCGGGCGAAGGGACTCGCGGTCCCCGCGATTTCGGTGAACCTGTCGCCCACCAGTTTCCACAATCTGGCCTTGCCCCAGATGGTTGCGGACACCCTGCGCCTCCATCGCCTGGATGCCAAGGACCTGACGCTGGAGCTGACGGAAAACATCCTCCTCGACACCAACCCATACACCATGAAGACGATCTCGGCGCTGTCCGAGCAGGGCATACGCCTGTCGATGGACGATTTCGGCACGGGTTACTCCAGCCTCAGCTACCTGCGGCGCCTGCCGGTGTCGGAACTGAAGCTGGACCAGAGTTTCGTCGCGGACCTGGAGCAGGATCCAGCCGCGCGGGCGCTGAGCAACGCCATCCTGGGCATCGGCCAGAGCCTGCGCCTGACCGTGGTGGCGGAAGGCGTCGAGACCGATGGCCAGACGCGCATCCTGCGTGCGCAGGGCTACCCCGTGGCGCAAGGCTACCTGTTCTCCCGGCCCCTCTCTCCCCAGGACATGGAGACCTGGATGACCTCCGCCCTCCCGACGACCGATGGGACGGCGAACGGCGGCGCGGGGCCTCCCCCGGCCGGGACCTGAAGCACCGCCTCAGACCTGCACTCCCCCCTTTCCCCGGCACGGGCGAACACACACGCGCATCAAGACTGACGGTCATGCACGGCCGTCAGCGTCAGATAGCGTGCGTCACACGTGCCGCAACGCTGGCGCCCCCGTTCCGGGGGCCTTGCGGGAATTCCTGACCTAGCCCCTACCTTTTGAAGAAGTTGGAGTTTTCTACATGAAGAACCTGCCTATACGGATCGGCATATTGCTGGTGCTGGCATTGATGTCCCTGGCGCTGTGGTCGGCCATCGGCGCGAACTGGTTTAACGCCAGGTCGGCAGACCAGGGTTTCGAGGATTTCTACCGCATTTCCAGCGAGCGGATACAGCCCGCCAAGGATCTGCAGAACGCCTTCACGGCCAACCGCCTGTGGATGGCCGTGGCGCACCGCAACTTCCTGCAGGGCGATACGGCCAGCGTCGTTGCCGCCCTGGACCGCGCCGCGGAGGCCTTGAAGGTCGTGAGCGCCGTCAACGAGAAAAACAAGGACAGCGCCGGCAACAACGCGTGGCCGGAAGTGACGCGACTGGCCGAACAGTACGGCAGCCTGCTGTCCCAATACACCGAGCTGTCGACCTCCGCCGCAGCGGGCCTGCTGCGCGGGGACGAGAGCATCTATCTGGCCAATATCGACCGGCGCGGGCAACTGAGCACGCAGGCCGACGAGGTGGTGGTGGAATTCTTCAGGCTCATGGACCAGGCGAGCCTCGAAGTGCTGGCCCAAGCACAGGACAGGCTGCAACTGGCCGGCACCATCACGGTGGCCCTGCTCGTTCTGAGCCTGCTTGTCATCCCGGTATGCTGGTTGTATCTCTCGCGCCATGTGATGCGCCCCTTGCGCGACGCCGGCCAGGCCGTGGCACGAATCGCGTCGGGAGATCTGACCCAACGCATCGAGGTCGACTCACGCAACGAGATCGGCCAGTTGCTGGCGGCGCTGCGCCAGATGCAGGACAGCCTGGGGCGCGTCGTCTCCCAGGTGCTGCATGGCGTGGACGAGATCAACACGGGAGCCGCCGAAATCGCGCAAGGCAATCATGACCTGAGCCGTCGGACGGAAGAGCAGGCCGCCTCGCTGGAGGAAACCGCCGCCAGCATGGAAGAGCTCGCTTCCACCGTCCGCCAGAACGCCGACAACGCCCGCCAGGCGGACCAGCTCGCCTCGACCAGCATGGACGTGGCGAGCCGCGGCGGCAACGTCGTGTCGGAAGTCGTGACGACGATGGACGACATCTCCGAAAGCTCCAACCGGATCGCGGAAATCGTCAGCGTCATCGACGGCATCGCGTTCCAGACGAACATCCTCGCCCTGAACGCCGCGGTGGAAGCGGCGCGCGCAGGCGAGCAGGGCAAAGGCTTCGCCGTCGTGGCGGGCGAGGTCCGTTCGCTCGCCCAGCGCAGCGCCCAGGCAGCCAAGGAGATCAAGAGTCTCATCGAAGAGTCCGCCAGCCGGGTCCAGGTGGGGTCGAGCCAGGTGCAACGCGCAGGCCAGACCATGCGCGACATCGTGGATGCGGTAAAGCGCGTCACCGACATCATGGCCGAGATCGCCGCGGCGTCGCAGGAGCAGAGCACCGGCATCGAGCAGGTCAACCACGCCATCACCCAGATGGACGCCGTGACCCAGCAAAACGCGGCACTGGTCGAGGAGTCCGCGGCCGCCGCCAGCTCACTGGAAGAGCAGGCGCGCCAACTGCGCCAGGCCGTGTCGGTGTTCAAGGTCAGCGACGCGGCCCCGGTGGTGCAGGCGCCCAGCCTGCGCCACGACGCCGTCCTGCTGCCCGCTTGATGGCGGCCAGCCGCGCCACGCTCAGGTAAAGTACGGACCGATTGCATGCGTCGTCCGCAAGACCGGCCACCCCCGGATTTTGGTAATTTTGCGGATCGCTCCCGCGAAATACTGATTCTGGTGATGGCCGTGGCGCGCGGTCTGGCCGACAATCAGACTCCCCTCCCTGGAAGCCAGGATCGATGTCCTTGCGCGAACTCGCCGCCGACCTTGCCCTGCCCGCCCCCGTCCTGCTGGTGGAGGACGACCCCTTGGTGCGCCGCCGGCTGGAAGGCCTGCTGCTGCAACTGGGTTACGCCGGCGAAGCCCTGGTCTTCGCCGACTCGCTGGCCACGGCGCGCGCCTGCCTGGCCAACCAGCCCATCGCGCTGGCGCTGGTGGACCTGGGCCTGCCCGACGGCAGCGGCATCGACCTGATCGCCGACCTGCGCGCCGCCGACCCCGGCCTGGGCATCCTCGTGATCTCGGCCTGGAGCACGCAGGACGCCATCCTGGCCGCCTTGCGCGCGGGCGCGACAGGCTACGTGGTCAAGGAGCGCGACGACCTGGAGGTCGCCCTGGCGCTGCGCAGCGTGCTGCGCGGCGGCGCGCCCATCGACCCCTTCATCGCGCGGCGCATCATCGAGGAACTGCACCCGAACGCGGCCGGCACTGACGCCGACGCCTCGGGGGAACGCCTGAGTCCCCGCGAGCACCAGATCCTGCGCCTGGTGGCGGAAGGTCTCGGCAACCGGGAAATCGCCGAGCAGATCTTCCTGTCGCGCTACACGGTGGAATGCCACATCAAGCACATCTACCGCAAACTGGCCGTCAACTCGCGCACCCGGGCGGTTCATGCGGCGCGCGTGCGCGGGCTGCTGGGGTGACGTGGCTGCGGTGCATCTGGCTGCTGCTTTGCCTGCTCGCCGGGCAGGCCGCGGCGAGCACGGCCGACGCAGGCAGCCCCGCACATCCTGATTGCCAGGCGACGATCCTGTCGGTGCACACCGCTGCCGACATTCCCGAAGGCCGCCATGCCATCACCGCGTGGCAAAGCGTGACGCTGCCCGATGACTGGAGCCGCCGCGGGCGCCACCCAGGCGGATCGGTGTGGTACCGCATCGACTGGCAGCGCGCCTGCCCGTCAGAGCCCGTCGCCCTGGTCCTGCAATCCATCGTGCTGGCGGGCGAAGTGTTCATCAACGACACCCCGCTGTGGCAGGACGCGCACCTCAGCGAACCTCTGTCGCGCAGCTGGAATACGCCACGCTACTGGCTGCTGCCGGATGCATGGCTGGAACCAGGCGTGAACACCCTGTGGGTCCGGGCCACCAGCGTCGCCGGCCAATCGCTCGAACTGGGCAAGGTCCGGATCGGCTCGCCCTCCGCCACGCAGCGGCACCACGAGGCGCTGATCTGGCACAACCGCACGCTCATCCTCATCAATATCGTCGTGTCCGGCGTGATGGCCGCGCTGTTCTTCTGCATCTGGATCGTGCGCCGCGAGCAGACCGCCTACGGGTGGTATGCCCTGATGTCGCTCTTCTGGGGGCTGTTCATCGCGAATGTCCTGGTGACCGAGCCCTGGCCGCTTTTGGGCACCTACGGCATGGCGAGGCTGAACATCGTCGCGCTCGCGCTGGCCATCGCCAGCTTCTGCGTCTTCACCTGGCGCTTCAGCGGTCGCCTGCTGCCGCGCACGGAACGCGGACTGTGGCTGATCACGGCAGGAGTCATCGCCGCGCAGCTCCTCGCCCCCGGCACGCACCTGGAGCAGGCCCAGTTGGCCGGCATCCTGGTTCTGGGCACGCTCTTCGTTCTCAATGGCCTGGCGACCGTGCTGCACGCGCTGCGCACCCGTGCGCGCGAGCACGCGCTGCTGGCCTTGTGCGTCATGGTGCTGGTCCTGGCCAATGTCCACGACCTGCTCGCCGTCCTGGCGGTCATCCCCACCCGGGCGCCCATTTCCCCCTATACCAGCATCGTCATGACGCTGTGCCTGTCGGGCATCCTGGGCATGCGCCACGCCCAGACCATGCAGCGCATCGCCCGCTTCAACGAGGAACTGGCCGATGGCATCGCGCGGGCACGCGCGGAGCTTGCCGAGACGCTCGCGCGCGAACATGCGCTGGCACTCAGCCATGCCCGCCTGCAGGATCGGCTGCGCATCGCGCACGACCTGCATGACGGCGTGGGCGGATCGTTGGTCCACATGATGGCGTCGGTGGAACTGGGAGAGGACTCGCTTGAGCGGGCCCGCGTGCTGTCGATGCTCAAGCTGCTGCGCGACGACCTGCGCCAGGCCATCGACAATGATGCCAGCGCGGGCGTCGACATCCCCGTGACACCGCAGGCGTGGATCGCGCCGGTGCGCTATCGCTACACGCAATTGTTCGATGCACTGGACGTGGCCGTGACGTGGCAGATCGCCGCGCAATGGCAGTCACCCCCCTCGGCCCTGCAATGCCTGGCGTTGACGCGTTACCTGGAGGAAGCGTTGACCAATGTGATCAAGCACAGCCACGCCCAGCGGGTCCTGGTGTGGCTGGAACTGCCTGCGCCGAACGTGCTGGTGCTGGGCATCGAGGACGACGGCACCGGCTTCGACGTGGCGGCAGTGCGCCAGGCCGGCCTCAGCGTGGGCATGAACAGCATGCGCACGCGCATCGCCCGGGTGGGCGGCACGCTGGCGGTGGACTCGCGGCCAGGCAGGACGACCCTGGCCGCGCGCGTGTCCTTATGAACCCAGCTTCAGCGTGCCCTTCATGATGGCCCAGTGGCCGGGGAAGGAGCAGAAGTAGGCATAGGTTTCGCCTGCCTTCAGCTTGGCCACGTCGAAGGTGACCGTGGCGGTTTCGCCGCCACCGATGACCTTGGTGTGCGCCAGCACACGCTCGTCGCCCTGCTTCACGTAGTCATTGTTCAGGCCGGCGGCAATGCCGGCCGTGGCGGCGCCCTGCATGTCGGACTGCTTGGTCAGCACCCAGTTGTGGCCCATCGCGTTACGCGGCAGCTTGCCAGTGTGCTTGAGGGTCACGGTGAAGGTCTTGCACGACTTGTCGACCGTGACGTCCTTGACGTTGAACTGCATCGCGTCATTGCTTTCGATCACTTGCTCGCACTGGGCGGCCCAGAGGGGGGTCGAGCAGGCGAACAGCAAGGCGGCGGCGGCGATTCTGCGCATGATGGGGTGCTCCAAGGGCATGAAAAAGTGGAAGACAGTGCCATTGGAGCAGGCCCCACGCGCGCGGGCCTTGCGCAAGATCAAGCGGGATCAGGTGCGCGGCAGCGTGACGCCGGTCTGGCCCTGGTATTTGCCGCCACGGTCGCGATACGACGTTTCGCAGATCTCGTCGCTTTCCAGGAACAGCATCTGCGCGCAGCCTTCGCCCGCGTAGATCTTGGCCGGCAGCGGCGTGGTGTTCGAGAACTCCAGTGTCACATGGCCTTCCCACTCGGGCTCGAGCGGCGTGACGTTCACGATGATGCCGCAACGGGCATAGGTGCTCTTGCCCAGGCAGATGGTCAGCACGCTGCGCGGAATGCGGAAATATTCCACCGTGCGGGCCAGCGCGAAGGAGTTCGGCGGAATGATGCAGACATCACCCTTGAAATCGACGAAGGATTTCTCGTCGAAACGCTTGGGATCCACGATGGTGGAATTGATGTTGGTGAAGATCTTGAATTCGTCGGCGCAACGGACGTCGTAGCCGTAGCTGCTGGTGCCGTAGCTCACGATCTTGCCGCCCGCGTTGGCGCGGACCTGGCCCGCTTCGAAGGGTTCGATCATGCCGGCTTCGGCAGCGCGGCGGATCCAGCGGTCGCTTTTGATGGACATGGGTGGGTTTCCTAGACAGAGCGGTATTGTAGCCAGCCCGCGGGGCGGGCTGGCAATCGGGGCACACCGCGGGGTGGACACCCCTCGCGCGCTTGGCGGGGCGGTCAATCCTGGAAGAACGTCCGGTACACCAGCTCCAGGCCGTTCACGGCCCCGCCCTTCAGGTCCACCGACAGGCGGCGCGACAGGCGATAACTGGCGCGCGCCACCGTGTCGGCGCCAGCCATGGCCTGCTCGATACTCACCGTGATGCCGTCCGAGAAGTTCTTGCTGGCCACCAGGAACTGGTTTTCCAGCTCCTGGCCGCTGCCGCGCGTGACCCGCCCGGCCACCGTGGTGTCGGGCAGCAGGCTGCCCGAACTGCCGATGGCCCCCGACTTGATGCCGACGTCGTCCAGGCCGAACTTCTTGTAGAAGGGCTCGCCCTCGCCGCCCAGCAGCGCCGCGCCCACCGACAGCAGCAGCGCGGCGTCGTTGCCGCTCTGGTCGGGCCCGCGGCCCAGGATCAGCCACGACAGCTTCTCGGTTTCACCCACGTCGGGATAGGACACCAGGTCGATGCGCGGACGCCGGGCCGTGCCGGCCACGCGCACGCCGGCCTCGACCTGCTCGCCCAGGCGCAGGGCCTCGATATCCAGCAGCGGATTCTCCAGCACGCCCTGGAAGGTGATGGTGCCGCGCCGCAGGTGCAGGCGCTGGCCGTAGATCTCGAAACGCCCGCCGCGCGTGCGGAAGGCCCCCTCGCCGCTCAGGCGCCCGCCGGCCATGCGCACCTGCAACGCGCCCACCAGGCCGGAATCGAGGCCCATGCCCGTCAGGTAGAAGCGCGGCCCCAGGTCCACGTCCACCACCATGTTCATGTCCAGCGCGGACGACGCCGCGACGTCCTGGCCTTCGCGCACCACGATCACGTCGTCGTCGACCGTGGGCACGCTGGTCAGCATTTCCACGCTGGCCCAGCCGGCGTCGGCCGTGAGCTTGCCGGTGATGGACACCTTGGGCAGCGCCGCCACGATGTCGATGTCGCCCGTCATCATGGCGTGGCGGTCCACCCGCTGGATCACCGGATAGCGGTACAGCGACACGCGCACCTTGCCCGCGGACTGCAGCAGGTTCCACTCGCCGCTGGCGCGCAGCTCGCCGTTCTTGGCGTCGGGGTTCTCGGTGATCCACTCGCGCGTGCGCCACTCCGTGGGGATGACCCGCAGGCTGGCCGGGAAGCGCAAGGAATCGATGATCAGGCGTTCGTTCTCCAGCCGCGCGGCCAAGGTGCCGTCCAGCAGCCGCACGCCATCGTCGATGCGCACCACGCGCAGCTTCTCGCCATTGATGGTGCCGCGGGCCTGCCAATCGCCATCCAGCGTGCCCTGGCCTTGCAGCGATGCCCGCACGCTGCCGCCGATGTCCAGCGCATCGCCCGTGAAAAGGCTGACCCACGACAGGTCGTCCACCTGGGCGTCCAGCTTGCCGCGCAGGGGCTGGCGGCGATCCAGGCCCAACGCGCCATCCGCGCCCACCGTCAGCACGGCGGAACCCTCGCCTTCGATGGTGCCGCGCTTTTCGGTCAACACGCGCAGGACCGCATCCAGGCGGCTGGCACGGCCCGTGGTGGGCGTGGCGCGCAGGGCGACCGACAGCTCGCGCAGGCCGGCAGGCACGGGCGGCGTGCCGGGCAGCATCATGTCGCCGCCGGTGTGCGCGATACGCGCCGTGCCCGACAAGGCATTGGCGAACTGCAGGTTCCAGCTGGCCTCGAGTTCCAGGCGGCGGTTGGCGGCGCCCGGATCGTTGACCTTCACGCCGCCGCGCGGCGCGTCCTCGTCCTTGCGGACCTGTCCCAAGGCGTCCTGCAGGTTCCGCACCAGACGTGCCGTGAGCACGGCATTCTCGATGGCGCCCGCGCTTTGCCAGCGCGCGCCACCGCCCCGCGACCCCTCATGGCGCAGCACCACCGGCGAGGCCGCGCCCGGCAGGCCGAGCTCCAGCGCGCCCGCGCCTGCCTGCCACTGCCATTGCGGCGCCTGCGCCGCGGGCAGGAAGGCCACGGCCAAGGCCTGGCGCAGCCGCAAGGAGAAACCCGCATGCTCGGCGCGCAGCGAAGACACCTGCCCGCGCCATCCGGTCAGGCCGGGCTGGAAGGCATTCTGGCCGCCCGGCCCCCAGCCGCCAGCGGCGACGATAGCCAGGTCGGCCGGCGCCTCGCCCAGCCTGCCTGCGCGCACGCGCGCCGGCTTGTAGGCCGCGCGCAGGTCCAGCTGGTGCGCCCCCGGCGTGCCGCCGACCTTGCCCTGCAGGGTGGCGCCCCCCGGCAAGTCTGGCCAGAACGCCGCCAGCTGGGGCGCGGTGATATCCAGCGTCAACGCGCTGCCCGGCTCGCCCCAGCTGCCATCGGTGCGCACCCTGTTCGGCCCCAGCCGCAGATCGGTCTTCAGTTCCGGCACGCGCAAGGCCAGCACGTCGATGGGCTGGCCGGGCTCGCCCGGCTGGGCGCTCAGGCGCGCATTCAGGTTGCCCGACAGCGCTTGGCGATTCCAGCGGCTGCCCTCGGCCACCTTCAGGTCCAGCCTTGCGTCGGTAGGCACGGACTGGTCCTGCAGGCTGACATCGAAATCCAGCGTCGCGGTCAGCAGTGCCGGAGGAATGAGGCCGGCCAGGAACGCGCCCAGGTCCAGCGACGTGGCCGAGGCCGTGCCTTTGATGCGGTCGCGCAGCGGCGTATCGGGTCCCGCTTCCTGGCGTTCCCAGTCCAGCCTGGCCGCCAGCGCGGAACCGTCAGCCAGGCGCAGGTCCACGTCGGCCGTGCGCAGCGGGAAGGCGGCTTGCGGCGCCAGCGAGGCATCGGCCCGCAAGGCCACGCCCGCGCCTTCGCCCTTGAGCGAAACGTCCAGCCCATCCAGGGAACCCTGCGCCTGCGCATCCAGCAGCACGGTGCAGCCCGGCACGGCAGGCGTCGTCGCCTCGGGGGACTTGGCATCCTTGGCCTGCGCCGCCTTGGCCTTGTCCGCCGGCTTGGCGGCCTGCCCGGGCTGCAAGGCCTTCAGGCACAGCGGCGATTCGGGATCCGCGCTGTGGATGCCCGCCAACAGCGTCACCCGCGCAGGCCAGGGGGCCGCCAGCTTGGCCAGCGCCACCTCGCCCTGCAGGCCGACGTCGGCCATCGGATGCAGCACCTTCAGGCTGGCGATCCGCAATTGCGCCGTCTCGCCCACCGCCACCGTGGCCAGCAGGTCGCGCAGGCCCACGGGCAGCGGCTCGCCTGCCTGCGTCAGGGAGAACTCCCCGACGGCCAGGCGGTCGATGGCGATCGTGACCGGCAGGGATGGCACGCTGAGCGGCGCATCAGGGGCCGCCTGCGCCTCGGGGTCGGGCGCGGGCAGTGCCACGGACAGGGAGTCCACCGACAGATCCTGCACGCGCAACACGCCATCACCCAGGCGGCGCCAGTCCACCGCAAGGTTCAATGACCGCAAGGACACTTGCGCGCCTGGCGGCGACACGTCCAGCTCGGTCACCTGCAGGCCACGCCACAGCGAACCCTGCACGCCCGCGACGCGCCCGTCCAGCTGCGAGGCAACGGCCCGCAACAGCAGCGCCGACCCCGAGGCGGAGCCCACCACCCACGCGGTCAGGCCGATCAGGCCGATCAGCACCATGACCAGGGCGGGCAGCCACCAGACCAGCAGGTGGCGGAACAGGCGGGCCAGGATCTTCAAAACGCCAACCCCAGCGAGAAGTGGATGCGCAGCTTGCTGGTGCGCTGCCCGTAGGCCAGGTCAAGGAACAGCGGGCCGGCGGGCGTGCGCACGCGCGCGCCCAGGCCATAGCCCAGGTTCATGCGCATGTCGCCGAAGGATTCGGCCGCATCGCCCGCATCCACGAACACGCCCACCCCGAACATCTCGTCGAAGTAATGCATGTACTCCGCGCTGGCAACGGCCAGGGCCTCGGCGCCGACGATGGCGCCATCGAGCTCGCGGCCGATGCTCAGGTACTTGTAGCCGCGGATGGTGCGCGCCCCGCCGGTGCGGAAACCGAAGTCATCGGGCACCAGGGCATCGGACTGCGACCAGAGCTTGCCGACCTCGCCGCGCAAGGTGAAGACGTCGCGATCCCCCACGGGCCACCACTGCTGTCCGCGCAAGGTGGCACGGGTGAAGGGTTCGCCACGATCCAGCGTCGTGCCGATGCCGCCCCCCACCGCAATCAGGTTGCCTTCGCGCGGGTTGTATTTGCTGTCCACGTCGCGCCGCAGCCATTCCGCCGTGCCGGTGATGGTAGGCAGGCTGTAGGAGTCGCCCTGGTCGATCTTGATCTGGTCGTGCGCGGCCAGCACGCCGAAGCGCGTTTCGTATTCCACGCGGCTGTCGCCCGCGCCGGGGCGGACACGCAGGCGCGTGGCGCCCAGCGCGAAACGCGTCACTTCCAGGCCCTGGATGTCGGAATGGTCAGCCAACAGGCCGATGCTGTCCTTTTCCCCCTTGGCCGTGGGAGGAAGATAGAAGTCCAGGTAGGCGCGCTGACGCTTGCGGTCCACGCCCAGGCCCACCTCCATGGTCAGGGGTTGGCCGAACACGACGTTCTGCCGGTACAGCACCTCGACCCGGCCGCCGACGTCGTCGTCCACGCCCGCGGACACCGACAAGCGCTTGGGAGGCGCTTCCGAGACGCGCACGCGCAAGGGCAGCGTCACCTCCTGCTGGTCGGCCATGGCGGTGGCCGGGGTGGCGTAGGACGCCGCCTCGGGCGTGCTGGACGCGCCCACGGCGGCGGGCACGCTGGGCGCCGCGTCGGGCACTTCGGCCTCGTTCTGCGGGTCCTTGGCGTCATCGAGCACCAGCGACACGAAGGCGCCACGGAAGAACGCCGTCGTCTGCAGCGCCTGCTGCCAGTCTTCCAGTTTCTCGCGCTCGTAGGGGTCGCCCGGGGCATAGCGCACATAGCGGCGGATCAGCTCTTCCGGCACGCGCTCCAGGCCAAGGGTGACCAGCTCTCCCATGCGCACGCGCGGACCGCTGTCGATGACGACCTCCAGGCTGACCTTGCCGGTGTCGGCATCCACCTGCGCGCGCGACGACGCAATGCGCGCCAGGTAATAGTCGCGCTCGCCCACGGCCTCCAGCAGTTCGGACTTGGCCTTGCTCCAGTCGGCATTGATGAAGAGCCGGTCGCGCGGCAGGCTCCACGCCTTCGTCAGGGCGGCGCGGCGCGCGGCCTGGTCTTCGGCCGCCAGGCGGCCTTCGAAACGCAGGTCGACCTGCCCGACCGTGGCGCGCACGCCGGGCTCGATGGCGATGTCCCAGGTTTCTCCCCCGATGTCCTCGCCGACGCTCAGCGTGACCACCGGCACGAAATAGCCCTGGGTGGCCAGCGCCGACAGCGTGGCGTCGTGCGCGCGGCGGCGCAGGCGAGCGGCCTCGCCGCCGTCCTGGTCTTCGGCCAGCCGCGCAATGCTGTCCACCGAGGACGCGATGGCGCGCAAGGCTGCCGGCGGCACGCCGCCGGGGTCGATCGTCACTTCGGGTCGTTCAGCGCGCGCCGTCGTGGCCGCGCCCAGGATCAAGCCAAGCGCGAGGAACAGGCGACGGGCCGTCTGCATCCGCGCGCGACTCAGGGCTGCTGCACGACGATGGATGGGAAGCGCGCGCTCATGTCGCGCGGCAAGGCGGCCACGCCCGCGGCCAGGCGGCGGGCGATCTGGCGATAGGCTTGCGCGGCCACGCCCTGGGGCTCTGCCGCGAAGACGGGCACGCCCGCATCGCTCTGCACGCGGATGGACAGGGCCAGCGGCAGGCTGCCCAGCACGGGCACCTCGTATTGCTCGGCCATGCGCTGTCCGCCGCCTTCACCGAAGATGTGCTCGGCGTGCCCGCATTGCGAACACACGTGCACGGCCATGTTCTCCACCACGCCCAGCACCGGCACGTCGACCTTCTGGAACATGCGCAGGCCCTTGCGGGCGTCGAGCAGCGCGATGTCCTGCGGCGTCGTGACGATGACCGCGCCCACCACCGGCACCTTCTGCGCCAGCGTCAGGGCGATGTCGCCCGTGCCCGGCGGCATGTCGATGATGAGGTAATCCAGGTCGTTCCAGTTGGTCTGGCGCAGCAGCTGCTCCAGCGCCTGCGTCACCATGGGGCCGCGCCAGATGGCGGGCGAATCGGCGTCGATCAGGAAGCCGATGGAGTTGGCCTCCAGGCCGTGGCCCACGAGCGGGCCCATCGTCTTGTTGTCGGTGCTTTCCGGCCGCCCGTCGATGCCCAGCAGCGTCGGCACGCTGGGACCATAGATGTCCGCATCCAGCAGCCCGACCTTGGCGCCCTCGGCGGCCAGGGCCAGGGCCAGATTCACGGCGGTGGTGCTCTTGCCCACGCCGCCCTTGCCCGATCCCACGGCGATGATGTTGCGCACGTTCTGCAGCGGCTTCAGGCCGCGCTGCACAGCGTGAGCGCTTACTTTCCAGGAAACCGTCACCGCAGCGCTGGTTGCGCCTGCGGCTTGCAGGGCGGCCTCGGCGGCGCGGGCCAACGCGGTCTCGCGCCCGCCCAGCGGATAGCCCAGCTCGATGGCCACCCGCACGCCCTCGGCGCCCGACTGCACGTCGCGGTCCTTGAGGCTGGATTGCAACGAAACCCCGGTTTCCGGGTCGGTCACGGCACGCAGGGCCTCGTGGATTTGTTCCAGCGTCAAACTCATGTCACTATTGTTCCGAAAAAATCGTCGCCCAAGCTTGAAAAAAGGCGGTTTGCCCTCAAGCATAGCGGATAGGCGTGTCGCGCCACGGGATTCCCCCAGTCCGAAGATGCTTCGGAACTTTTCACCGGAATGTTCCCCGGGAACTTTCCACCGCTCCCCGGAGTCGCAAGACCATGACTCAACTCATCTCCCGCATTCTCCACACCGTCCTGTTCGTCGTGCTGGCGCTGGTCGGCATGGGCATGGCGCTCATTTTCATGCTGTCCACGGCCATCGCCGTGGCGGTGCTCTACGTCACCGCGCGCCTGCGCGGCCAGCCTTTCGGCGTCCGCTCCTACTGGCAACAGCGCCAGGCTCGCCGCCCGGGCTTCACGCAGAACACGGGTTTTGGCCAGCCGCCCACCGGCCCGGCTGCCGGCGCCCGCCGCCAGGGCGGCTTTCCCGGCCCCTCGCGCCGCCCGGCCGATGTCATCGACGTCGAGGCGCGCGACGTGCCCTGAAGCCCAGGTGGCGTCCCGGCGCCATCGTGCACACAACGGCCGCCTTCGGGCGGCCGTTTTCATTTCCGGGCCAGGGTCCGCCCAGCCCGGCCAGCCTCTCCCTGGCCGTGGTCTAAAATGCCCGATCCCCTTTCCTCACGGCCACAGCGCCCAGCCTGATCCATGTCCCGAACCCTGTTCGTCACCACCGCCCTGCCCTACGCCAACGGCTCCTTCCATATCGGCCACATCATGGAGTACATCCAGGCCGACATCTGGGTCCGTTCGATGCGCATGGCGGGACACACGGTTCACTTCGTGGGCGCCGACGACGCGCATGGCGCGCCGATCATGCTGAAGGCCGAAAAGGAGGGCATCACGCCGCAGGCGCTGGTTGCGCGCTACGCCGCCGAACGCCCCCAGTACCTGAACGGCTTCCACATCCGCTTCGACCACTGGCACTCCACCGACACGCCGGAAAACGTCGCGCTGTCGCAGGACATCTATCGCAAGCTCAAGGCAGAGGGGCTCATCCACACCCGCGCCATCGAGCAGTTCTACGATCCGGTCAAGGGCATGTTCCTGGCCGACCGCTACATCAAGGGCGAATGCCCCAAGTGCCACGCCAAGGACCAGTACGGGGACTCCTGCGAGGTCTGCGGCGCGGTCTACGCGCCCACCGAGCTCATCAACCCCTATTCGGCCCTGACCGGCGCCACGCCGGTGCTGAAGTCGTCGGAGCACTACTTCTTCAAGCTGTCCGACCCGCGCTGCGTGGCCTTCCTGCAGGAATGGACCACGGGCGCCAACGCCCTGGGCGGCAAGCACCTGCAGGCCGAAGTGCTGGCCAAGACGCGCGAATGGCTGGGCGCCGATGACGGCGAGGCCAAGCTGGGCGACTGGGACATCTCGCGCGACGCCCCGTATTTCGGCATCGAGATCCCCGACGCGCCGGGCAAGTTCTTCTATGTCTGGCTGGACGCGCCGGTGGGCTACCTGGCCTCGCTGAAGTCCTACTGCGACAAGCAGGGCCTGGACTTCGACGCGCTGCTCGATCCTGCCAGCGCGACCGAGCAGGTGCACTTCATCGGCAAGGACATCATCTATTTCCACGCCCTCTTCTGGCCCGCCATGCTGAAGTTCGCCGGCCGCAAGACGCCGGACCAGTTGAACGTGCACGGTTTCATCACCGTGAGCGGCGAGAAGATGTCCAAGAGCCGCGGCACCGGCATCTCGCCGCTGCGCTACCTGGAACTGGGCATGAACGCCGAGTGGCTGCGCTACTACATTGCGGCCAAGCTCAATGCCCGCGTGGAAGACATCGATTTCAACCCCGAGGATTTCGTCGCGCGCGTCAACAGCGACCTGGTCGGGAAATACGTCAACATCGCCAGCCGCGCCGCCAACTTCATCGCCCGCCACTTCGACGGCAAGCTGGGCTATGTGGGTGACGAGGCCGCGCTGTCGGCCGAACTGGCCGCGGCAGCCGAGTCGGCCCGCGCCGACATCGAGGCCCGCGAATATGGCCGCGCCATCCGCGAACTGATGGGCCTGGCCGACCGCATCAACCAGGCGTTCGACGCGGCGCAGCCGTGGGTGCTGGCCAAGGGCATCGCCCAGGCCGATGCGGACACGCAGGCCAGGCTGCAGGACATCTGCTCGCGCGCGCTGGCCGGCTTCAAGGCGCTGTCGGTCATGCTCTCGCCCATCCTGCCCGAACTGGGCGCGCGCGTCTCGCGCGAACTGTTCGGCCTGGACCGTGATTTCGTCTGGACCGATGCCGCCGAACTGCCGCGCACGGTGGGTGCCTTCAAGCACCTGATGCAGCGCGTGGAACCCGCGCTGCTGGATGCCCTGCTGGAGCCGCCGGTGGAGGCCGCGCCGCCCGCCCCGACGCCCGGCGGCGAAGCCCTGGCCGACACCATCACCATCGACGACTTCGGCAAGATCGACCTGCGCATTGCGCGCATCGTGAACTGCGAGCACGTCGACGGCTCGACCAAGCTGCTGCGCCTGACGCTGGATGTGGGCGAAGGCCGCCACCGCAACGTGTTCTCGGGCATCAAGTCGGCCTATCAGCCCGAAGACCTGATCGGCAAGCTGACCGTGCTGGTGGCCAACCTGGCGCCGCGCAAGATGAAGTTCGGCGTGTCGGAAGGCATGGTGCTGGCCGCCAGCCACGCCGATGACGCGGTGAATCCCGGCATCTACGTGCTGGAGCCCTTCCCCGGCGCCGAACCGGGCATGCGCGTGCGATAACGCCACGCTTGGCGCCTGGCCCTGGAAAATGCCCGCAAGTTGCGGGCATTTCCTTTTCTTGCGCGCCAGTGTAATTTTCAGCACATAAACGCCGCCAGGCCGCGACGCCGGCCTGCGATACGGCGACAACAGGGGAAAAAACCAGCATCACGGCAAGTGAGGCGGGGGAGACCACGGCTGCTCGGCAACAACACCACCAAGAAGGGGTCGTCATGGTTCGAACATTCTCCCTGCGCGCCGCCACGGCGCTCGTCTACGCAGCGTTCCTGCTGCTGTTGGCCGCCGCGCTGGCACTGAGCTGGCTGCACGCCAGCCGCCTCGCCGCCAGCGTCAACACCCTGGACGACCTGTCCGTCCAGCAGCTCGATCCGCTCAACCAGGTCAGCAACGCGGTGCTGGAAGCCCGCGTGGCGCTGTCCTCCGGGCTCGTTGCCCTCCTGGAGAACGACGCCGCGGCGGCCGAATCGGCGGCTGACACCGCACGCAGCCTGCGCGAGGACGCGGGCAACCAGTTCAAGACCTATATGTCGGCGCCCAAGGACGAGCAAGGCGCCGCCCTGGCCACCGCGCTGCGCCGCTCCTTCACGCTGTACACCGCGCAGGTGGACGCCATGGGCGCGGCGCTGCGCTCGGGCGCCACGCAGGACTACCTGGCTTTCGTGCCCGGCGTGGAACAGGCGGCGTCCGCGTTCAACAACCAGATCGTCACGCTGACCCAGCACATCCGCAACCAGAGCAGCGACGTGCGCCTGCAGGCCGAAGACGCCTATGCGCAGACCCGCTGGAGCGCCGCGGCGCTGATGGGCGCGGGCCTGCTGCTGGCCCTGGCCTGCGCGCTGTTCCTGCGGCGGGCGCTGCTGCGCCCCTTGCGCGTGGCGGGACAGCACTTCGAACGCATCGCCAACGGTGACCTGAGCGGCCGGATCGACACCCGTTCCAGCAACGAGATCGGCGTGCTCTTCGCGGCGCTGCGCCGCATGCAGGACGGCCTGGCGCGCACCATCACGGCGGTGCGCGAAGGCGTGCAGGAGATCAACGTGGGTGCGCGCGAGATCGCGGCGGGCAATGCGGACCTGTCATCCCGCACGGAGCAGCAGGCCGCCTCGCTGGAGGAAACCTCGGCCACCCTGGCCGACCTCTCCAGCATGGTGAAGCAGAACGCCCACAGCGCGCGCGAAGCCAACGCGGTGGCCACCAAGGCCACGGCGGTGGCGCGCGATGGCGGCAAGGCGGTGGGCGACGTCGTCGCCGTGATGGACAGCATCTCGGCCAGCTCCCGGCAGATCACCGACATCGTCGCGGTCATCGACGGCATTGCCTTCCAGACCAACATCCTGGCGTTGAACGCGGCGGTGGAGGCGGCGCGCGCCGGCGAACAGGGCAAGGGTTTCGCCGTGGTGGCGGGCGAGGTGCGCACGCTGGCACAACGCAGCGCGCAGGCGGCCAAGGAGATCAAGCTCCTCATCGAGAACGCGGGCGGCCGCGTCGAGGACGGCGCCCAGCTGGTCACGCGCGCGGGGCAGACCGTGCAGCAGGTCATCACGGAGATCGGCCACGTGGCGGCGCTGATGGGCGAAATCTCGGCTGCGTCGGCGCAACAGGCCACCAGCATCGACCAGGTCAGCGACGCGGTACTGCAGATGGATCAGGTGACGCAGCAGAATGCAGCGCTGGTCGAGGAGGCCTCGGCGGCGGCATCCGCGCTGGAAACGCAGGCCGATACGCTGGAACGCGCGGCCAGCGCCTTCAGGCTGCCCATGCGCGACGTGATGGAATTGCAGCCCGAACCCACGGCGCTCAGGCGAGACACGGCGGCCATGGCCGTGCTGTAAGGCTGTCGGGACACGGCCCGGCGCCGCGCCCGGGCCGTCGCGTGCCGCATCCCGGACTGGCGCCAGGCCTAGGCAGCCTGGGCGCCCAAGGGGCGCGGCGCCAGCGCGGCGTCGAGCGTCTCGCGCTCGTCGAACACGAAGCAGCCGCCGGTGTAGCCCACGCCGCCGGTTTCCTCGAAATACTTCAGGATGCCGCCTTCCAGCTGGTAGGTGTGCTGCAGGCCCGCGTCCTGCATGTACAGCGCGGCCTTCTCGCAGCGGATGCCGCCCGTGCAGAAGCTCACCACCGTCTTGCCCTCCAGTTCGGCGCGATGCGCGTCGAAGGCGGCCGGAAACTGGGTGAAGCGCTGCAGGCGCCAGTCGATGGCGCCGTCGAAGGTGCCCGCGTCCACTTCGAAATCGTTGCGGGTATCGAGCAGGGCGAGGGGACGGCCTTCGTCATCGGCGCCCTGCGCCAGCCAGCGCGCCAGGGTCTGGCTGTCCACGCTGGGCGCGCGGCCCTTGCCGGGACGGATGGCGGGATGATCCATGCGGATGATTTCCCGCTTGATGCGCACGCGCAGGCGGCCGAAAGGCACGGAAGCGGAATCGCTGTATTTCACCTCCAGGGGACCGATGGCCGGCAACGCCGACATCTCGGACAGCATGGCGTCGACCGCCCCGGCCTCGCCAGCCAGGAAGACGTTGATGCCTTCGGGCGCCAGCAGGATGGTGCCCTTCAGGGACAGCGCCTCGGCACGCGTCAGCAGGTGCTCGCGCAAGGCGGGCAGCGCATCCAGGGTGACGAACTTGTAGGCGGCGATATTGACCACGCGGGACATGGAGCAGGCGGGAATGGCAAAGGCGATATGGTAACGCCCGGCGCCTTGCGCCACCCTGTCAATCGCCGCCCGGCGCCACGGATTGCGGTCAGCGCGCCACGGTTTGCTCGATCACGGCGTCCAGTACCCAGCGCAGCGACCCGCCGTCTGCCGGGGGATTCACCACCGGCACTTCCAGCACGCGCAGGCGATAGGACACGCCGGGCTCGGGCTGGAAGCCTTCGATGCCGTTGTACCAGAGCTGCCAGGGACGGCTGGGATCGTCACGCACGCGCAGGCACTGCAGGCGCGCGGCGCCGGCATCGCAGGTGACCTGCTCGCTGTCCACGTAGATCAGCTTCTTGATGCCCACGCCGCCGGCCAGCGGGTCGCCCGCGCGCGAAAAGGTGAGCACGTCGCCGCGCTGGGTGACGAGCTTCATGTGCAGCGGCGAGCTATAGGGCTCCAGCGTGGACGACGCGATGTTGACCAGGGCTGCCAGGAAGTCCTGCTCCAGGCGCGTGTGCTCGGGCGAGCGGCAGGCCATGCGCGTGCCCGTCGGCGCCTGCACCAGCAGCAGGCCGTTGGCGTAGGCATAGGTGGCGTTGTAGCGGTTGCAACCCGAGAAGCCGGTGGCGCGGTATTGGCTGCCCTCGCGCGAGAAGGCGATCGTCAGCGCGCGGTCGCCCGACACGCTGGGCAGGGGACGCGAACCGCCGCCAGCCTGGGTCCAGTCGGTCAGCGTCCAGCTCGTCTGCACGAAGGGATCCTCACCGCGCGGGTTGGCGGACCCCATGTAGGGCGCTTTCGCGGCGCAGGCCGAAAGGATGACGGCGGCGGCCACCGCTGCCAGGGAACGCACCAGGCGGGCGAAGTTCATGCGGGCACTCCGGAAATCGATACGGCAGCCATCTTAATGAGCGGTGACACGACGCGCCAGCCAAGACATGTAAGAAGACGGCACGATCAGGAGACTGCGCAGTGCCTCCTATATCGCTTTGCTGCTGCGTCGCGTCAGCTTCCAGACGTGTGCGGGCGGCACGTTCAGGATCACCGAATGCGCGCGCCGCGCGCGCAGGCCCAGGCGGTCCAGCACCGTGCGCGGCACCGGACAACGCGGCCCGTAGGTAAACAGATAGAAAGCGCCGCCGGGACGCAGGTGCGAAAAGCTGCCGCGCAGGATGCCCACCTGCTGGCGCAGCGGCATGTTCAGCAGCGGCAGGCCGCACACCACGGCGCCCACGGTGCGCCCGCCGAACAGCGGTTCGCCCGCCAGGCGCGCCGCGTCCAGGCAGCAGACCTGGGCCTCGGGGAAGTCGCGGCGCAACTGCCGCGCGAAATCCGGATCGGTTTCGATCAGCGCCATGGCGCCCTGCGCCACGCCGCGGCGCGCCAGCGCGCGCGTGAAGGCACCCGTGCCGCTGCCCAGCTCGATCACGTCGCCGCTGTGGCTACCGACCTCGCGCGTGATGGCCGAGGCCAGCGCCGCGCTGGACGGCATGATGGCGCCGATGCCGCGCGGATCGGCGCGCCAGGCGCGGAAGAAGCGCAGGCGTTCGGCCATCCAGGCATTGCGGGACAGCAAGGCCCCCCACGCTGCGCCTACGGCTTGCTGCCCCCAAAGGGGGCCGCTTTTTGCCTTGGGGCGGCCCTGCTGCAAAAAGGACTCGACACGCCGTGCCGCCCGCAAGGACCACCACTGCAGGCGGGCCCACCATTCGGGAACGGACACCCCGCCCGGCTGGGGCAGGCGGATCTTCAAGGACATAGTTCTGGCTCCGATGCACCGCCGCCCGGGCCTTCGACGACGAAGGGCCAGCCGGGCGCGGGCGCTGGTCACTGAGAACAGCGAGCCTGGGCAAAGTTCCGCATCCGCCCTGGAAGACGTGTGTACGGCCTGCCGGCGCCCCCGCGAACGCGGCGCGGCAAAACGCCCAGCGTAACGCCGCGGGCACGGCGGGGTTGCAACAGTGGGAAACGGCACCTCGATGGTGCCGCCGCCCCCGTGGCCAGGCTCAATAGGCCGCGGAAGGCCCCTGCTGTCCCGGCGCAGCCCCTTCGCCCAGGAATCCCGCGGCCAGGGCGCGCGCGGCGCGCGCATACACCAGCACGTCCACGCCCGTGGCGACGAAGGTGCAGCCCAGGTCCAGGTAACGGCGCGCCAGGGTGTCATCCGAGGTCAGCGTACCGGCAGCCTTGCCGCTCGCCACGATGGTGCGCATGGCCGACTCGATGGCGGCCTGCACATCGGGATGGCCGGGCTTGCCGCGATACCCCATCGACGCAGCGAGGTCCGCCGGGCCGATGAAGACGCCGTCCACGCCATCGACCGCACAGATGGCTTCCAGGTTGGAGAGCGCCGTGACGGTTTCCGCCTGCACCAGCAGGCAGATTTCATCGTCCGCGATGTCCAGGTAATCGCCGCGCGCGCTCCAGCGCGAGGCGCGGGCGATGGCGCTGCCCACGCCACGCACGCCGCCGGGCGGATAACGGGTCGCGGCCACCAATTCACGTGCCTGTTCCGCGGTGTCGACCATGGGCACGAGGATGGACCTGGCGCCGATGTCGAGCACCTGCTTGATGCGGGGCACCTCGCCCGCCACGACCCGCACGACGGGTTGCGCGCGATACGGCGCCACGGCCTGCAAGGCCGCGAGCGTGCTGCGCAGCTCGTTGGGCGCATGTTCGCCGTCGATCAGCAGCCAGTCGAAACCGGCAGTGGCGGACACTTCCGCCAGATAGGGATCGGCCATGGACAGCCAGAAACCGATCTGTTTCTGCCGCGCCGCCAGCGCGGCCTTGAAGGGATTGTGTGCAGGCATGGACTCCGTCCGGATGAGGAAAGAAGAAAAGCTGGCGCCAGCGTATCCGAGCCGGGCCGCCGGTGTCACGGGGCGAAGGGCCGCGCCCCTCGCGGCGCCTGCGCTCAGCTGACGATGCCCAGGTGCCAGGGCACGAACTCGTGCGCGCCCAGCCCCAGCGCCTCGCTCTTGGTGCGCTCGCCCGACGCGGCAGCCAGGATGCGCCCGAAGATGCGCTCCCCCATCTGCGCCACGTCGCACTCGCCGTCCAGCACCGCGCCGCAGTTGATGTCCATGTCCTCCTGCAGCCGCGTGTACATCGCCGAGTTGCTGGCAAGCTTGAGCGTGGGCGCGGGACGCGAGCCGAACATGGAACCGCGCCCCGTCGTGAAGCAGATGAGGTTGGCGCCGCTGGCGATCTGGCCGGTCACGGCCACCGGGTCATAGCCGGGCGAGTCCATGAATACCAGGCCGTGGGTATCGACGGGTTCGGCGTATTCATAGACGGCGCGCAGCGGCGTCGTCCCGCCCTTCATGGCCGAGCCCAGCGATTTCTCGAAGATGTTGGCCAGGCCGCCCTGCTGGTTGCCATGCCCCACCACGCCATTGAACTGCGCGTTGTGCCCCGCCGTATAGCGCTCCCACCAGGCCAGGCGGTCGAGCAGCTTCTGGCCGACGGCGGGCGACACCGCTCGGCGCGTCAGCAGGTATTCCACGCCGTGGATCTCCGGCGTCTCCGACAGGATCGCCGTGCCGCCGTGCCGCACCAGGATGTCCATGGCCGCGCCCAGGGCGGGATTGGCGGTGATGGCGGAATAGCCGTCCGAGCCACCGCACTCCAGCCCGATCTTCAGGTGGCTGGCCGGCACCGGCACGCGTCGTGCCGCATCGGCCTCGGGCAGCATGGCCTGCACCGCGCGGATGCCCGCCTCGATGGTGGCGCGGGTGCCGCCGGTTTCCTGCATGACCAGCGTATGCACGCGCGGATCATCGGCCAGGCCTTGCGAGGCCACCAGGTCGGCCACCTGGTTGCGCTCGCAGCCCAGGCCCACGAACAGCACGCCTGCCAGGTTGGGATGCCGCGCATAGCCCGCCAGCGTGCGGCGCAGCACGTCGAAATGTTCGCTGGGCGAGGACATGCCACAGCCGCTGGATTGCGCGAAGGCGGCCACGCCATCCACGTTCGGATACGCCGCCAGCCGTTCGGCGCTGAAGTGTTCGGCAATATGATGGATGACCGTGGCCGAGCAATTCACCGACGCCAGGATGCCGATGAAGTTGCGCGTGCCCACCCGGCCATCGGCGCGCACATAGCCCAGGAAGCGCGCCCGCTGCGCCTCGGGCAGGACATCCACCGGCCGCAAGTCCTGGCAGAAGCCCGGATCCCGCGCGAAGTCCACCAGCGACAGGTTGTGCGCATGCACGTGATCGCCGGCCGCGATGTCGCGCGCGGCCACGCCGATCACCGCGTCGTACTTGCGCACGGGCGTGCCGGCGGGCAGGTCGCAGGCCGCGATCTTGTGCCCGCCCGGCACCTGCGCGCGCACGCGCAGGCCCAGCTCCGGCACCGCCTGCCCCAGGCTCAGGGCCTGGCGGGCGATCAGCACATTGTCCCGCGGATGCAGGCGGATGAGAGGAGGCAGGTTCACGCGCGCATCAACCCTTTTGCAGCAACGCCTTCAGGTTCAGGCGTTCGATGAGGACGGTTTCCTGGGCATACACCGAGGACACGTAATCGCGGTACGCCGGCCCGTCCAGGTACATGACCGGCGCATCGATGCGCTGGGCCACCTGCCTGAAGACATCGCTTTGCACCGCCTGGCGGAAGGCGTCGCGCAAGGCCCGCTCGACCTCGGGCGGCAGGCCGGGCGGCGCGCCGATGCCATTGGGCGCCTCCACCACCACGTCGTAGCCCAGCTCCTTCAAGGTGGGCGCGTCCTGGAAGCGGGCCGGCCGGCTGGATCCCCAGGTGACGAGCAGGCGCAGGGCGCCGGACTCCACATGCGGCGCCCACGAGCTGGAATCGGCCAGCATGTCGATCTGCCCGCCCAGCAAGTCCTGCAAGGCCGCAGCCCCGCCCTTGTAGGCGATGGCGTTGAACTGCACGCCGGCCGCCAGCGCGAACTCCTCCATGCCCACGTGCGTGGCGCCGCCCACGCCGGCATGGCCATAGGTCAGCTTGCCGGGGTTCGCCTTGGCATGCGCCACGGCTTCCTTCAGGGTCTGGAAAGGGGAATCCTTGCGCACCGCGATGCCGAAGGTCTGGCCGGAGGTGCGCGCCAGATAGGTCAGTTCCGTGCGTGGATCCAGCTGCAGCATGCCCAGTTGCGAGAAGCGCGCCACCGAGATCGGGATCTGCCCGATGGTGTAGCCGTCGGGCGTGGCCGAGGCCAGCGTCTTGGTGCCGATCATGCCCGAGGCGCCGGCGCGGTTCTCCACCACGATGCTCTGCCCGAGCACGCCGGAGGCCACCTGACAGAGCGCCCGCATGGACTGGTCGGCCGTCCCGCCGACGGGCCAGGGACAGATGAAGGTGATGGGCCGCGCGGGATAGCGCGACGCGTGGGCGGCGAACGGGGCCAGCAGGCCGGCCGCGCCTGCCACGGCGGCGCCGGCCAGCAACTGCCGGCGACGCGGGTCGATGGGGGGGTGCCTCATGGTGTCTCCTCCTTGGGGCGTTCTTGTCGGTATCCGTCGGCCCGGTGCGTCTATCGCACACCGTATGCCGCGAGCCATTGTCAGGCCATTGCTACATAACAGACCAATCGAAAATCCGCATTGCTATTTCACGTTTTCGTTATGTACGCTGTCCGCCATGGCCCACCTCGACCGCGCGCTGCGCTCCAATCTGAAACTGCGCCACCTGCAACTGCTGGTGGCGCTGGACGAGTTCCGCCACCTGGGGCGCTGCGCGGAATTCCTGTCGGTCAGCCAGCCCGCCGTCTCGCGCATGCTGGCTGAAGTCGAAAACATGCTGGGCCTGGCGCTGTTCGACCGTTCGACGCGCGGCACCGAGCCCACTGCCGCGGGCCTGCCGGTGCTGCGCTTCGCGCGCGGCGTCCTGGCGCAATACGAACGCACCCGCGACGAGATCGCGGCGGCGGCATCCGGCGCGGTCGGCCGCGTGCGGGTGGGTGCCATGCCGGTGGCGATCCCCGTGCTGCTGCCCCGCGCCGCCGACAGCCTGAAAACCTTGTCGGCCCGCGCCACCGTCCTGGTCGAGGAAGGCGACCTGACCCGCCTGCTGCCGAAGTTGCGGCTGGGCGAACTGGATTTCCTGGTCAGCCGCCTGGAGCCCGGCTACGCCGCCCCCGACCTGGAAACCGAAGCGCTCTACGCCGACCCCATGCGGGCGGTCGTGGCCCCGGGCCATCCGCTGGCACGCAAGCGCCGCCCGGGCTGGGCCGACCTCGCCGCCATGCCCTGCGTGGTCCCGCCGCCCTGGGCATCGCTGCGCGTGAAGCTGGAACAGCAGTGCTTCCGGCACGGCCTGCAACCCTCGGCAGACCTGGTGGAATCCTCGTCCTACCTGACCACGCTGGCCTTCCTGGGCCAGCGCGCGGCGGCGGGCTTCCTGGCCGAATCCGTGGCACGCCATTTCGCCGAGGCCGGCCTGTGCCACGTGCTGGCCCTGGACCTGGCGCTGGACGTGCCGCCCGTGGGGCTCATCGCCCTGCGCGGCGCGCGGCTGGGGCCCGCGGCCATCCAGTTGATGAGCTGCCTGCGCGAAACCGCCGCCAACCGTATGATGGCAAGCAGGCGGCCCGGCAAGAGGCCGCCGCGACAACACTGACGGAGACCGGCGCTTGCCTCCCGACACGGCCCAGCGCCGCGAACCCTTCCCCACTTTCGACTCCTCGGACTTCTCGGGCGAGGGCGCGTTCTATTTCGACCTGGTCCGGCTGCAGCACCGCCAGGACATCCCGCGCGGCTTCCTGCACCGCCACAACTATTACCACCTGCTGTGGATGTCGCGCGCGCAGGGCGAACACCTGCTGGACTTCGAACGCTACGACGTGCGCGACCACGCGGTGTTCTTCCTGACGCCCGGGCAGGTGCATGCCTGGCGCTCGCGCGTGCCGCCCGACGGCTACGTCATGAACATCAGCACGGACTTCTTCGCGCAGATGTTTCCCCGTGCCGACGACATCGCGAAATTCCCGTTCTTCCATCCCACTGGCGGCGTGCCCGTCGTGTACCTGAGCCCCGAGCAGCACGGCGCCCTGCTGCCGCTCATCCAGGAAATCGAGCGGGAGATGCAGCAGCGCGAAGTGGGCCGCTTCGACGTGGTGCGTTCCTATCTGCTGATCCTGCTGACCCGGCTGCGGCGCCTCCATCCCGAGCACGACGCGGCCGCCGCCAGCCCCGCCTATGCGCTGCTGCGCCGTTACTCGCTGCTGGTGGAAGAACACTATCTGGCGTTCGGCGCCATCCGTGACTATGCCCAGGCCCTGGGCGTCAGCGAGCGCCAGCTCAATGACGCGGTGCGGCGCGCCAGCGGCGGCACGGCCAGCCAGATGGTGCAGGCGCGCAAGGTGCTGGAAGCCAAGCGCCTGCTCAGCAACACCGATATCGCCATCGCCGATGTGGCGTTCCGCCTGAACTTCGAGGACCCCGCCTATTTCACGCGCTTCTTCCGCCGCCACGCGGGCGAGGCGCCTGGCGAATTCCGACGCCGTCACGCCCGGCTGGACTGAGCCGCGCGGAAAAGTCCAAGACAAACGCCTTTCCGTCCTAACGGGGCGGCGGCCATCCTGCGTACAGTCTGTTCAAGATCCATGACGGCCCCTCCATGGGCCAGCAGAACAGGGCAGAGATGAACGAGACGGCGACAACAGGCAAGACGGGTGGGCAACTGATCGTGCAGGCCCTGCTGGAACAGGGCGTGGACACGGTGTTCTGCGTGCCGGGCGAAAGCTATCTGGACGTGCTGGACGCACTGCACGGCGCCAGCCCCGCGGTGAACGTGGTGTCCTGCCGCCAGGAGGGCGGCGCCGCCTTCATGGCCGAGGCGCACGGCAAGCTGACCGGCAGGCCCGGCGTGTGCATGGTCACCCGCGGCCCGGGCGCCACCAACGCCAGCATCGGCGTGCATACCGCATTCCAGGACTCGACCCCGATGGTGCTGCTGGTGGGCCAGGTGGGACGCGACATGATCGAGCGCGAAGCCTTCCAGGAAATCGACTATCGCCGCATGTTCGGCGAGTTCACCAAATGGGTCGCGCAGATCGATGATCCTGCCCGCGTGCCCGAGTTCATGGCGCGCGCATTTTCGGTTGCCATGTCGGGCCGTCCCGGCCCGGTGGTGCTGGCGCTGCCCGAAGACATGCTGACCGGCACCGCCAACGTGGCAGGCGCCGGCCCGGTGGACGTGCCGCGCGCGCACCCCGATCCGTCCGCGCTGGCCGCCATGCAATCGCTGCTGGCCGGCGCCCAGCGCCCGCTGATGATCGTGGGCGGCGCCTGCTGGAACGACGCCGGCCTGGCCGGACTGGCGTGCTTTGCCCAACGCAACGGCCTGCCCGTGGCGGCCTCCTTCCGCCGCCAGGACCTCTACGACAACACCGATGACCTGTATGTGGGCGAAGTCGGCATCGGCCTGAACCCGAAGCTGGCCGACGCGATCCGCGACGCCGATGTGATTCTTGCCGTGGGCGCGCGCCTGGGCGAGATGGTGACGGGCGGCTATACGCTGCTGCGCCCGCCCGTGGCGCGACAGACACTCATCCACGTGCTGGCCGAGCCCGAGGAACTGGGCCGCGTGTACCAGCCCGCGCTGAAGATCCAGGCAGACCTGAACGCCTTCGCCATGACGGCGGCCACCTGCGCGCCGGTGGATGGCGCGCGCTGGGCCGACCACCGCGCGGCCTTGCGCGCCGGCTACCTGCGCTATACCGAGCCGCCCGGCATCGACGCCGCGCTGGACCCGGCCAGGGTGATCCTGGCCATGCGCGAGCAACTGGCGCCGGATGCCATCGTCACCAACGGCGCGGGCAACTACAGCGCCTGGGCGCACCGCTATTACCGCTTCCGCCGGCCGCGCACCCAACTGGCGCCCACCAGCGGCGCCATGGGCTACGGCGTGCCTGCCGCCATCGCGGCCAAGCTGCGGCACCCCGAGCGCCAGGTGGTGTGCCTGGCCGGCGACGGCTGCTTCCTGATGACCTCGCAGGAACTGGCCACGGTGGGCCGGCACCAGCTGGGCGTGGTCTTCCTCGTGTTCAACAACGGCATGTACGGCACGATCCGCATGCACCAGGAGAACCACTACCCCGGCCGTCCGATGGCGACCGACCTGCACAACCCGGACTTCGTGATGTACGCGCAGTCCTTCGGCCTGCACGCCGAGCGGGTCAGCCGCGACGAGGAGATCGCGCCTGCCCTGGCGCGCGCCCTGTCCTGCGGGCGCGCCGCGCTCATCGAACTGGTCATCGACCCCGAAACGCTGACCCCGCGCGCCACGCTGAGCGCACTGCGCGAAAAGGCATTGCTGGCCCGCCAGCAGGCCTGAGCCGCCCCGGAAGACATCGCAGTACCGCAAGGCGGGACCACCCGCCGCGCCAATACAAAAACAAACCCAACGGAGACAACCCCCATGCGCACGTCCCTTCATCGATTGCTCTGCCCCCTGCTGGCCGCGGTGCTTGCCACGGCCGGCGGCCTTGCCCACGCCGAGTTCCCCGACCGCCCCTTGCGCATCATCGTGCCCTTCGCCGCTGGCGGCGCCACCGACGTCATCGCCCGCACCGTGGCGCAGGAGATGGCGGGCAAGCTGGGCCAGCCCGTGGTCGTGGAAAACAAGGCCGGCGCCAACGGCAACATCGGCGCCAGCATGGTTGCCCGCGCCGCGCCTGACGGCTACACGATGCTCATGGCCACCTCCAGCCACGCCATCAACACCACGCTGTATCGCAACCTGGACTACAGCCTGACCAAGGACCTGGCGGGCCTGTCGAACCTGGCCTCCGTGCCGCTGCTGCTGGTGGTGAACCCCAAGGTGCCCGCCACGACCGCCAAGGACCTGGCGGCCCATGTGAAGGCCAACAGCGACCGGACCACCTATGCCTCGGGCGGCACCGGCACCGCCGCGCACCTGGCCGGCGCGCAATTCAATTCGCTGGTGGGCGCGCAGATGACGCACGTGCCCTACAAGGGCGGCGCGCAGGCGATGAACGATCTCATCGGCGGACAGGTGCAACTGATGTTCGCCAACCTGCCGGAAGTGCTGTCGCAGGTGCAGGGCGGACGCCTGACCCCCATCGCCGTCACGGGCGACCAGCGCCACGCGGCCCTGCCGGACGTGCCCGCCTTCTCGGAAACGGCATTCAAGGCGCTGGACGCCCGCTCGTGGTTCGGCCTCTTCGTGCCGGCGGCCACGCCGCCCGAGCACGTCGCGCGCCTGTCAGACGCCATCGTCAAGAGCGTGAAGGAACCCGCCGTGCAGGCCAAGCTGAAGGAAATGGGCGCCGACCCGATCGGTGACGGCTACCAGGCCTTCCAGCCCTACGTGGCCCAGGAGACCGAACGCTGGCGCGCGCTGGTGCAGGCCTCCGGCGCGTCGGTAGACTAAGCCACCCGCTGGCTCCGGAAATGACGATTTTTCTCACCCAAGGAACACACATGCTTTACGACGTACGGACCTACACCTGCCGCGCCGGCACCATCAAGAAGCACCTCGCGCTGTACGCCGAGCACGGCTACGCGGTGCAGAGCCGCCATCTGGGCAAACCCCTGGCCTACCTGCAGACCGAGACGGGCAACGTCAACAGCTACCTGCACATCTGGGTCTACCAGGATGCCGCCGACCGCGACGCCCGCCGCAAGGCGCTGCAGAAGGATCCGGAATGGGCGACCTACCTGTCCAAGAGCGCGGACGCCGGCTTCCTGATCAGCCAGCAGAACACGCTGATGACCGAGGTGCCGTTCTTCCAGCCCTGATCGTCCGAAGGCAGCCCCGGCGCCCATGCTTCGGCCTTGCCCGAAGCATGGGCGCCGGGCGCATGGCATAGTGGATCCCTCCGCCGCCGTCGCGGCGCCCGCCACGGAGACACCCCATGCCCAACATCGCCTCGCTGGTTGGAACCGCCGCCCTGGTGGGCGACCTGGCGCGCGCCAACATGCTGATGGCGCTGATGGACGGCATGGCCATGACCGCCTCCGAACTCGCCCGCGTGGCCAACATCACCCCGCAGACCGCCAGCGCGCATCTGGCCCGCCTGACCGAGGCTGGCCTGCTGGCCATGGAGAAACAAGGCCGGCACCGCTACCACCGGCTGGCCTCGCCCGAAGTCGCCAAGATGCTCGAAAGCATCATGACCGTTGCCGCGGGCGCGGAACCGTCAGCACCCGCCAGGCGCGTGGTGCCCGGTCCGCGCGACCAGGCCATGCGTTATGCCCGCACCTGCTACGACCACCTTGCCGGCAGCCTGGCGGTGCGCCTGTCTGACAGCATGGTCTCGCGCAAGCTCCTCACCCTGTCCGGGGATCAGGCGGAACTCTCTGGCAACGGTGCGCGCTTTCTTCTCGGCCTCGGCATCGACCTGGACACCGAAGCCTTGCAGGCGGCGCAACGCAGGGGCGGCCGCGCCTTCTGCCGCCCCTGCCTGGACTGGAGCGAGCGCCGCCCGCACCTGGCAGGCGCGGTGGGGGCCCTGCTCTGTTCACACAGCCTGTCGCAGGGCTGGCTGCGGCGCATTCCCGGCAGCCGCGCGGTGTCGCTCACGCCCACCGGCAAGGCCGCCTTCGAGACGGCCTTCGGCATCATTCCCTGAGCCTGGCAGCCCCCAGGCTCCGTTTACAGCAGGTGATCCAGCAGGTCCGGCCCGAAGACCTCCCGATGGATACGCTCGGCGGGTACCCCCTGTGCCAGCAGCGCCGCGCGCTGCGCCTGCATGAACGGCAAGGGGCCACAGAGGTGGAACTCGGCCTCGCGCAATTCCGGATCCGCCGACACCAGCGCGCCCGCATCCATGCGGCCGGCTTGCGGGGCGAAGCCCGCCAGCAGCGCCGTCTCGCCCGACTCCAGGAAGAGGTGCACGTCCAGGCCTGGCAACCCATCCGCCGCCAAGGCAATATCCTGGGCATGCGCGACGTGACCACGCTCGCGCGCGGCATGGGCGAACACCACCCGACGTGGCGTGCGGGCCGCCACCAGCGCGTTCAGCACCGACACCATCGGCGTCACGCCCACGCCGCCTGACAACAGGACGATCGGGCGCTCGCCGTCCAGGGCAGGCGCGAAATCGCCATAGGGCTGGCTGACGCGCAGGATGTCGCCCACCTTGGCATTCGCATGCAGCCAGTTCGACACCACGCCGGCGGGCGTGCCGGCCGTGCCGCTGTCGCGCTGCACGGAGATGCGCAGGTCGCGTCCGTTGGGCGCGTCGGACAGACTGTATTGGCGTTGCTGGAAGACACCCGGACTCAGTTCCACCACGACGGAAATGTATTGTCCCGGCAGGAAGGCCGGCGCGGCCTGGTCATCGGGCAGCACCAGCCGCAGGCTGACGATGTCCGCGGTCTGCGCCACGCGCTCGGTGATCATCATGGCGTGGCGGTGCGCCGCCGGCTTGCCCGCGCGGTCATACAGGCGCGCCTCGGCGGCGATCAACTCGCCAGCCAGCAGCCAGTAGGCCTCGTCCCACGCCGCCATCAATTCAGGCGTGGCGGCATCGCCCAGCACCGTCCGGATGGCGCCCAGCAGGTGTTTGCCCACGATGGGGTAATGCGCCGAGGTCAGCCCTACCGCGGCATGCTTGTGGGCGATGCGGCTCAGGACAGGCGTGAGCGCGCCTGCATTCCGGTGGTTGGCTGCATAGGCGAACACCGCGGACGCCAGCGATTGCTGCTGCGCGCCGCTGGCCTGGTTGCCCATGTTGAAGAGATTTTTCAATTCCGGGTGAGCCTCGAACATGCTCCGGTAGAACGTCTGGGTGATGGCCAGGCCATGTTCGCGCAACACCGGGACGCTGGCGTCGATGTAGGGCCGGGACGATTCCGAAAGCATGTCGATCTCCAAAAAAGCATTTGAAATGCATCAAACAAGACGCAGCACACCCTGCGCCGGCAGGGCTGGGCCAGCAGCACGCTTGCCCTGGATCAAATTCTATTAAACATGCATTTCAAATACAACTTATATTTCCAGCAAGGAGGCACCGCGCCACATGCGATAAGATGCATTCCTCGTCCTTGTTAACTCTCCATCCCGCCCTGCCTCCGGCCCCGACGCATGAAGCTCACCGACTACACGGACTACAGCCTGCGCGTCCTGATCTACGTGGCCGTGCACCCGGACGAGCTGGTCACCATCCAGCACATCGCCGACGCCTTCGACATCCCCAAGAACCACCTGGTCAAGGTCGTGCAGCACCTGGGCCAGGTCGGTTATCTGCAGACGATCCGCGGCCGCTCGGGCGGCATCCGGCTGGGCCGCCCCGCCGCCGACATCAACATTGGCGAAGTCATCCGCGGCACCGAGCCCGACTTCGGCATGGTGGAATGCTTCCAGGCCGACAGCCGCTGCGTCATCACCCGCGCCTGTGGCTTGAAGGGCGTCCTGCATGAGGCCTTGCAGGCGTACTTCGACGTGCTGGATGGGTATACGCTGGCGGACATCGTGCAGAAGCCTGGCACGCTGCATCGGATGCTGGGCCTGCCAGGGACTGCGCCGATCACCCTGCCGCCACGGCTCGCCGCCGGCAGGGCCAAGCCGAACTGAAAACCGGGCGGCGCCGTGCCGGTTCAGGCAGCCTCGCGCTGCGCCCGCCTGCCCGCGCCCAGATAGGCCTCGATCACCGCCGGATTCGAGGCCACCTGCCGGCCAGGGCCGTGCAGCTTGACCCTGCCATGCTCGATCACATAGGCGTGGTCCGCCAGGGCCAGCGCCTGCCGCGCATTCTGCTCCACCAGCAGGAGGGTGGTGCCCGCCTCGCGGATGGCGGCGATGATCTCGAATATCCGCTCGATGATGAGGGGCGCCAGGCCCATCGACGGCTCGTCCAGCAGCAGCAGCCGAGGCCGCGCCATGAGGGCGCGGCCGATGGCCAGCATCTGCTGCTCGCCGCCGGAGAGCAGGCCGGCGTGCTGCCCCTGCCTTTCCCGCAGGCGCGGGAACATCTCGTGGACCTGCGCGAGGTCGGCTTGCACGCCATCCTTGTCACGCCGCAGATACGCGCCGATCGCCAGGTTCTCGGCCACCGTCAGTTGCGGCACCACCTGCCTGCCTTCCTGCACCAGGCTGATGCCGCGCGCCACGCGCTGCTCCACCCGCAGGCCGTCCAGCGGCCGCCCCTCGAAACGCACACTGCCCGCGCGCGGCCTGAGCAAGCCCAGCAGGCTGGAAAGCGTGGTGGTCTTGCCCGCGCCATTCGCGCCGATCAGCGCGACGACCTCGCCTGGCCGCACGTCAAGGTCCAAGCCATGCAGGACGGTCAAGCCGCCATAGGCCACGGTCAAGCCGCGCACCGACAACAGCGCGCCCTCGGCGCGCGCGGCGCTCGCGACGTCAATGTCTGGTCTCTGGCTCATGCTCTCTTCCCAGGTAGGCTTCTATCACTTGCGGATGGCGGCGCACGGCCTCCGGGGTCCCGCTTGCCAGCAGCCGCCCGAAATTGATGGCGGCGACATGGTCGCTGATCCCCATGATCAACTCCATGTCATGCTCCACCAGCAGCAGGGTGACGCCCTGCTGCCGCACGTCGCGCAGCAGCGCATCCAGCGCCAGTTTCTCGCTGGCGTTCATGCCAGCGGCAGGCTCGTCCAGCACCAGCAAGGCCGGCTCGGCGGCCAGCCCACGCGCGATTTCCAGGCGCCGCTGGTGGCCGTAGGGCAGTGCGTCGGCGCGGAGGTGCGCGCGGTCCTGCAGGCCCAGCCGCTCCAGCAACGCCTGCGCGCGCTGCCGCGCGCCCCGTGGCGACACACGCTCCGCGCCCACCAGCACGTTGTCGAACACACTCAGCTCGCGAAAGAGCCGGATGTGCTGGAACGTGCGCGTCACGCCGGCACGGGCGATACGATGCGACGCCAGCCCCACGAGCTCCTTGCCGCGCAGCCGCACGCTGCCGCCGTCGGCCTGGTAGAAGCCCGTGATCACGTTCATGAGGCTGGTCTTGCCCGATCCGTTGGGCCCGATGACCGAGGTGATGGATCCCTCTGGCACCGCCAGGCTGAGGCCGTCCAACGCCGTCACGCCGGCGAATCGCTTGGTGACTTCCTGTACCTCCAGCAGCACGCTCATTTCGCGGTGACCTCCACGGACCCGGCATCAGGCTGCCGCCGGGGGCAGGCGCCACGACGCGCGCCAGGCCAGCAAGGACAGCAGGCCGCGCGGCAGGAAGATGACGGCGCCCAGCAGGATGAGCGACATCAGGATTTCCCGCGCCTGGTTGGAAAACCGCAGCGCCTCGGGCAGGATCGTGAACACGGCGGCGCCCAGCACCGGCCCGGCCACGTGACCCAGGCCGCCCAGCACCGCATAGGCAAGCGCGTCCAGGCTGCGCAACAGGCCGAAGTCGTTGGGGCCGATGAAGAAGTTCAGATGGCCCAGCAGGCCGCCCGCCAAACCGCAGATCGCCCCGCTGGCAACGAAGCTCAGCAGCCGGACCCGCGCCACGTCGATGCCCAGCGCCTGCGCCGGCATCTCGTCCTGGCGCGTGGCCTCCAGCAGGCGCCCATGACGCGACCGCCGCACGAGCGCCACCACGAGCAACAGGGCCAGCAGCACGGCTGCCAGCAGGGGCACCGTGGTCTTGGCGGGAATGCCGCCCAACCCCAGCGCGCCGCCGGTCACGTCGTCCCAGTTCAGGGCGATGACGCGCACGATCTCGGTGAAAGCCAGCGTCGCAAGCGCGAAGTAGTCCCCTTCCAGTCGCAGCACGGGCGAACCCAGCAGCAGCGCGGCCAGGGCGCCAACAGCCGTGCCCAACAACAGCACCACGGCGAAGGGCAGCTCCCAGTGCAGGGTGGCCAGCACGGCGACGTATGCCCCCAGCCCGACCAGTCCACCGGTAGCCAGCGAAAAGCGATTGACGCTGAGCATGAGGTATACCGACACCCCCAGGATCCCGTTGAGCAGGATCAGGGCGATGACGTTCTCATAGGAAAGCAGCCAGTCGATCATGCCCGTTGCCTCGTTGCGCGTCCGAACAGGCCCTGCGGGCGGAAAAGCAGCACGGCGAAGATCGCGCCGAACGCAATCGCGTCGCGCAGCGACGATTTCAGGTAGGCCACGCTATAGACCTCGGTCAGGCCCAGCGCCAGTCCGCCGATGGCCGCGCCCGGCACATGGCCGAGCCCACCCAGGATGAGCGCCGACAGGCCCTTGAGCAGGATGTTCTCACCCATGAACGGCGATACCGCGTTATAGAGCACCCCCAGTTGCACGCCGGCCGCCCCGGCCAGCGCGCCGGTCAGGAAGTAGGTGAAAAGCTTGATGCGCCGCACCGGCACGCCGACCAGCCGCGCCACATCCGGGCTGAAGGCCAGCGTGCGGATGGCCTGCCCCGTGCGGGTGCGGCGCAACAGCCAGGCCAGCGCCGCCATCAGCACCAGCGCGGAACCGATGATGAGCACCTGCAGCACCTGGATGCGCACGCCGCCCACGTCCCACGCCCACTGCATCCAGTCCTGCGCGGGGAAGCGGCGCACCTGCGTGCCGAACGTTTCCTGCACCACCGCGATCAGCAGGCGGGCCACCGCCAGGCTGGCCACCAGGCCCATCCAGCGGTTCGCGCCGCGCCGCTCCAGCGGCCCGAAGAAAAGCAGCTCGGCCGCCACCGCCACCGCGCCGGAGATCAGCATGGCGGCGACGAAGGCGGGCAGCAGCGGCCAGCCCAGCACCAGGGTCAGTTCCAGGCCGGCGAATCCGCCCACCATCAGCAAGGACCCCTGGGCCAGGTTCAACACGTTCAGCACGCCGAAGAGCAGCGTGAATCCCACCGCGAAGACCGCGTACGTCGCGCCCAGCGCCAGGCCGTTGATCGACTGTTGGATGAAGACGTCCATGACGCGAACTCAGTCCAGCGGCACGAACTGGCCGCGGCGCGCGACCAGGATCTTGGGCTCGACGGTGGGCTCGCGGTCGGCATCGAAGCCGATGGGACCCAGCACGCCCTGATAATCCTTGATCTTCGTGAGCTGCTCGCGGATGGCCTTGGGATCGCCCGAGCCGGCGCGGCGGATGGCTTCCACCACCAGCGCGGCGGCATCGTGGCCATAGGCGGAATAGATGTCCGGCTCACGACCGTTGTAGCGCGCCTTGTAGTCACGCACGAACTCGACGCTGGCCGGGTTGGGCGACGCCGAATACCATGCCGTGCCCACGATCAGCCCGTCGGCCGCGTCGCCGCCCAGTTCGAAGAACTTCACCGAGATCGACGACTGCGTGCCGATGAAAAGCGTGGATTGGGGAATGCCCAGCTGGCGCGCCTGGCGGATGATGCCCGCGGCCTCTTCGGCCAGCGCGCCCAGCACGATCAGGTCCGGGTTGGCGGCCTTGATCTTGGTGAGCTGGGCGGCGAAATCGACGTCGCCACGCTGGAAGGTCTCGGTGGCCACGATGTCCAGCTTGTGGCCTTCCAGGGCGGCCTTCTGGACGCCGTAGGCCGACTTGGTCAACTGGTCGTCGATGCCGTAGATCTGCGCCACGCGCTTGATGTTGGGGTGACGGGTCAGCACGGCCTGCACCACGCCAGGCGTGACGCGGTCTTCCGGCGGACTCACGCGGAAGATGTAGTCGCCGATCTTCTTCGGCAGGTCGACCGCCGTGTTGGAGGAAGCCACCACCGGCACGCCTGCCTTCTGCGCGATGGGGTCCGCGGCATAGGCCGAGGTCGTGAGCGTCGGGCCCAGGATCACCGACACCTTGTCGCGCGAGATCAGGCGCTGGAACACATTGACGGTCTGGTTGCGATCCGCCGCGTCGTCGTAATGGACGGTCTCCAGCTTGATCTTGCCCAGCTTGCCACTGGCGTTGGCCTGCGCCACCACCAGCTCGATGGCGTTCTTCTGCTCGATGCCATAGAGCGCAGCCGAACCGCCCGTGGTGGTCTGTGCGATGCCGAGCTTGACGACCTCGGCATGCGCCGCGGCCAGGCTGAAGGACAGGCCTGCCGCCAAGGCGGCGGAGGCAATGACTTGGGTGATGCGACGCATGGATGCCCTTTGAAGATGGGGAGTCGGTAAAACCAGCCGGGCATCTTAGGAGTCCGCGATTCAATCCTTCAAATACAAAATTCTTGATTGTTAATGGGTGGACGACACCGCGAAATGCGCTACGCCCGTCACGGATTTGCATATGGGAAATCGGTATGGCGCAAGCATCGACATGCACGAAACCGCGGCGATACAGTCGCCCTCTTCATTGTTTTCCTGATCCTCGGAGTCCGCATGTCCATCGTCGTCGGCGCGCATCCCCAGAACATCTCGTTGTCCCTGCTGGCGCGCCGGCAGCAAGCCTCGCCCACCTTGCGTGAGCACGACATCAGCTTCTTCGTCTATGGCGCGGGCTCGCAGACCATCCAGCTGTTCGAGACCGGTGTCCTGCAGTTCGGCGGGACCGGGGCCACGCCCCCCATCCTGGCCAAAAGCCAGGGACTGGGCGTGGCGGTCGTGGGCATGTCGGACCCGCGCCATGAGCGCGGCGGCCTGCTGGTGCGGGCGGACTCGCCCTTCCACAAGCTGGAGGACCTGCGCGACCAGGGCATCGGCCTGATGCCGCTGTCCTGGCACCAGCAATTCCTGGCGGCGGAGCTGGAGGCCGCGGGCCTGTCGTGGCACGATGTGGTCGCGCGCGACATCATCCCGGCCACGGCCGCCGATGCCTTCATACAGGGCCTGCTGCCCGCCATCGTGGCCACCGATCCGCTGTACGCGAAGATCGCCGCCGCCACGCCGGTGCGCGTCCTGGCCGCGCCGGGCGGGACGTTCTCCAATCGCTCCGTCTATTGGGGCCGGCACGATCTGCTGCGTCGCCAGCCCGACGCAGTCCGCGGCCTGCTGCACGCCCTGGTGGACTCCGACCGGCAGGTCGGCGCGAATCCCCAGGAAGCGGCCAGCCTGCTGGACGGCCTGAACGGCTGGTCCGCGTCGGATTGGCTCAAGGCCATCCAGGGGCGCAGCTGGGGGGTATATCCGCCCGACGAGACCTTCCTGCAGGAACAACAGGACCACGCCGACCTCTTCGCCCACTTCGGGCTCATTCCCGCGCCCATCGACGTGAGCGACACCGTCGATGCCAGCCTGCTCGCGGCCCTGCCCGCCTGAGCCCGCCCGCCGCCCGCCCCAGCGCGCCTTCACGACACACACAGGACACTCCCATGGACATACTCTGGTATCTCACCGGGCCGGACGGCCGCTATCCCTGGCGTGCCGATGGGTCGCGCGACCTGAGCTACGCGTACTACCAGCAACTTGCCCGCGCCGTCGACCACCTGGGCTACACCGGCGCGCTGCTGGCCACCGGCACGCACGATGCGTGGGTGCAGGGCGCCTCGCTCATCCCCTATACCGACCAATTCCAGCACCTGATCGCCGCGCACCCGCCGCTGCTGTCGCCCACCCTGCTGGCCAAGATGATCGCCACCTTCGACCAGTTCTCCCGCGGCCGTGTGCGGGTGAACATCGTCAACGGCGACGCCAAGCTGATGGCGCAATACGGCGTGCACCTGTCGCACGACGAGCGCTATGAATACACGGACGAATACCTGACCGTGCTCGACGCGCTGCTGCGCGGCGAGATCGTGAACTTCCAGGGCAAGCACCTGAACATCGTCAATGGCGGCATCTCGGTGCCTTCCACGCAACGTCCGCGCCCGCCCTTGTGGTTCGGCGGCTCGTCTCCCGCCGCGCATCGGGTGGCGGCCAAGCACATCGACACCTATCTTTCCTGGGGGGAAACGCCCGAGGCGTTCGCCGCGAAGGTCCAGGAAGTCCGCGCGCTGGCGGCGCAGCATGGCCGCGCGGACAAGATCCGCTTCGGCGTCCGGCTGTATGTCATCGTGCGCCCCACCGAGCGGGAAGCCTGGGCGGCCGCCCAGGACCTCTATGACCACATGGACGACGCCGCCGTGGCCGGCGCCCAGGCATATGTGCAAGGCATCGACTCCGTCGGCCAGCAGCGCATGTCCGCCCTGCACGGCGGCGCCAAACCGCGCGACCTGCGGGCGCTGGAGACCGCCCCCAACCTGTGGTCCGGCATCGGCCTGGTGCGCCACGGGCCAGGCACCGCGCTGGTGGGCAGCCCGGACCAGGTGCTGGCGCGCCTGCAGGACTATCGCGATGCCGGTGCAGACGTCTTCATCGTATCGGGCATGCCCTTGCTGGAAGAGGCCTATCGCTTCGCCGAACTGGTGCTGCCACGGCTCAAGGGCAGCGTCACCCCGTCATCCGCCGTCACCTCGTCATGGACGGACGACCGCGACCGTGCCTGGACCCGCCTGGCACAGCCGGTTTCCTGAACACGCCTCGGGCACGGCCCCAATGCGAGCGGGCCACCCCGAGAGGTGGCCCAACCCTTCCAGCCAGACCGGACGCCGCCCAGACCTTCGCGGAGTCAGCCGTCACGAGCGCCGTCGGAGACAGCGCAGTCCATCACGGCGCGGACGGCGCCCGTTCCGCCTAGAACCGGTGGCGGATGCCGGCAACCACGTTGCGGTTGCTGGCGTCGCGATTGAAGGCGTAGTTGTCGCCATAGGACGTGTAGGCATACAGGTTCGTGCGGCGCGACAGGTCATGCGTCATACCCACGCTGTAGACATTCATCGTGGCGTCGTCACCCGTCAGGCTGGCGTTGTTCGGGTCGGCGCGCTGCCAGGAGGCAAGCAACGCGGTCGCGCCGAAAGGCACGGTGGCGCCCAGCATCGTGGAATTCACCCGGAAGCCCTCGCGCAGCGTAAACGTACCGAAGTCCTGGTAGTCGCCCGCGTTGGGCGAGGTGCCCATGTTCTGGCCGATGAACCAGCCATCGCGCGTCTGGCCCCAGGCCAGGCCCAGCTTGACCACCTCGAAGTTGTACGTGCCGCCAAGCATGTACGACTCGATGCGCGCCGCCGACTGGCCGCCCACCGCGGCATTGGTGGGATTGAAGCGGTCATAGGCCGCGGCCAGATAAACCGGGCCGTTGCTGTAGCGCAGCGCCGTGGTCAGCAGGCGGTTGTTGTCCGCCGTGGCGAAGCCCGTCTGCTGGCCGTTGTTGTTCGTGCGGGTGCTGTCCGCGTTGAACGAGTAGCCCAGCCCGGCCTGGAAACCGCCGAAGCTCGGGGTTTGATACAGCACCAGGTTGTCCAGGCGCATGGTGTTGGCCGCGCTGAATGTCGTGCCCATGTTCGCCGTGTGCCACGAGGTGCCGAAGGGGCTGACCGCGTCGGCGATCCAGGTCGAGGCGAGGTTCGTCTGGCGGCCCAGCTCGATGGTGCCCCATTCATCGCTTTGCAGGCCCAGCGTGGCTCGGCGTCCGAAGAGGCGGCCGCCCTGCGCGGAGTTGCCATTGCTGGCGGTGATGCCACCTTCCAGCGTGAAGAGGGCGCGCAAGCCACCGCCCAGCTCTTCCACGCCGCGCATCCCGAAGCGCGAACCGCTGTTCACGCCATCGACCATCCCTGTGCGGCTTTGCGAAAAACCGTTAGGTCCGCGTACCGATTCATGGCTCAGGCCAAGGTCGATCAGGCCGTACAGCGTGACCGAAGCGTCGGCCGCGTGCGCGCTCGAGATCATGGCGGTGCCCAATGCAAGGCCTGCAATCTTGTACTTCATGAGGTTATCTCCGTCGGTGGGCGGCGCCGCTGATACGGCGCGAGGGGGCTCCCGTCCAAGGCGGGGGTTCGCCTGGCGGGAGCCGGATGCCGCAAGGCGATCAGCCGCCGCGGCCTTCGCGCGAGGGCTGCGTGGCGGCAGTCTGCACGGACGGCTTGCCCGTCAGCGCCAGGTAACGCTGGTGCTCGGCACGATAGGCCGGCGCTTCGATGTCGGGCGTCTGCTCGCCACGCCACGCATCGGCCAGGCCCGATTCGTGCCAGGCCAGCAGGTCGGCGCGGACCTGGTCACGGGACTGGGTGCTGCTGACTTGCGGCGCGGGAACCAGTTCTTGCGCATGGGCGGTGCCGAGCCCGGCTGCGAACGTCAGGGCCAGGGCGGGAACCAGGGACTTCAGGGCTTGGGTCGTCTTCATGTCACTCTCCAGATGAGTAGGAAATTCAGGACAGCCGGCCAAGCCTTGCGCTTGCGCCATCGCCATCCATGTGCGCATTCTGGAGACCTGACGCTGACCCGAGATTGACGCGCAACCGACAGTTTCTTGACCGAAAACCGACATTTCTGTCAGATGGCCGCAATCCGCCAGCCGGCCTGCCCGGCGCCAAGAACTTTGGGCGCGCCAGCTTGTCAGTGGCTGGTTGCCCCTTGCGCGGACATGCCCTTCGTTCTTGCCTTTCCCCTGGCCGCGGGAACGCTGACAGAAATGTCAGCAAGCGGACAGGAGACCGACATGCTGGCTGCCGTACAGTCATCCACCCCTCGCGCACGCGCCCCCCCGTGTGCGCGCCACCTGGAAAACCGACACTTGCGCGTACTCATCATCGAGGACGAGGAAAAGACCTCCTCCTACCTGCTTCGCGGCCTGACCGAACTGGGCTACACCGCGGACACCGCCAGCAACGGCACCGACGGCCTGCACTACGCCATGGAATTCGACTACGACGCCATCGTGCTGGACCTGATGCTGCCCGGCATGGACGGCTATGCGGTGCTGGAGAACCTGCGGCGCCACAAGAACACGCCCGTCATCATGCTGTCGGCGCGCGGGGCGGTGGATGATCGCGTGAAGGGCCTGCGCAAGGGCGCGGACGACTACCTGCCCAAGCCCTTCTCCTTCACCGAACTGGTTGCCCGCCTGCAGGTGCAGACGCGTCGGCGCAACGAGAACCTGGAAGCCACCGTGCTGCAGGTGGACGACCTGGTCATCGACCTGCTGGCGCGCAAGGCCACCCGCGGCGGACAGCGGCTGGACCTGACGGCCAAGGAGTTCTCGCTGCTGTGCCTGCTGGCTCGCCACCAGGGCGAGATCCTCTCGAAACTCATGATCGCCGAGCAGGTCTGGGACATGAATTTCGACAGCGACGTCAACGTGGTCGAGGTGGCCATCAAGCGCCTGCGCACCAAGGTCGACGCGCCCTACCCCGCCAAGCTTCTGCACACGGTGCGTGGCATGGGCTATGTGCTGGAAGCGCGTGACGACGCGCCGCAAGCCGAGGTCGCATGATCCGCAAGCTGTCCCTGGCATGGCGGCTGGCCATCATGTTCGCGGTGACCGCCGCGGTCGTGTTCTCGTGCGTCGCCGTGTTCCTGTACTGCGTCATGACGGACTCCGTGCGCGGCCAGATCCGCGGCGAGCTGATGTTCCAGCACGTCCTGCTCGACCCCATCCTGCGCGACCGCCACACCGAAGAGGAATGGCAGGTCGTGCGCCAGAAGCTATCCGGCATGACGCAGGACGGCGGCCGCATGCGCTACTGGATCATGTCCGATGATCCCCGCTACCGCTACGGCAACGCGCTGGCCACCAAGACGGGGCAGCCCCTGACCGACGAAGAGATCGCCTTCGTCAAGGACGAGGCGCAGCGGGTCTGGTGCGTCATGTCGCGCACCATCGCCGCCCTGGGCGACCGTCCCGCCGTGCGTTTCGTCGTGGCGCAGGACTCCACGTCCTACCTCGCCACCAAGGAAAGCTTCACGCGCATCCTGCGCACGACGTCCGCGCTGGGCATCCTGCTGGTGGCGGCGCTGGGCTACTGGATCGCCAAGCTGGGGCTCTGGCCGGTGCGCCAGCTGAGCCGCGAGGCCAACGCCCTGCCGCCGGGCGATCCGCGCCAGCGCCTGCGCCTGGAGAAGCTGGCGCCCGAGATCCACCAGTTGGGCGTGTCCTTCAACAACGCGCTGGCCCGGCGTGAATCCGCGTGGCTGCAACTGGAAGGCTTCAACGCCGACGTCGCGCACGAACTGCGCACGCCGCTGACCAACCTGATAGGCCAGACCCAGGTGGCCCTGTCCCAGCGCCGCGACGTGGACGAGCTCCAGGACATCCTGATGTCCAACCTGGAGGAACTGGAGCGCATGAGCAACATCGTCAACGACATGCTGTTCCTGTCCTGCGCCGAGAACGGCGTGCGCGCGGCGGAGCTGAGCCAGGTGTCGCTGCGGCACGAGGCGCAGAAGACGGCCGACTACCTGGAAGACGCCTTCCTGCTGCGCGACATGCGCGTGACCCTGGAAGGCGACGCGTCGGCCTGCGTGGACCGGCGGCTGTTCCACCGCGCGCTGGCCAACCTGCTGTCGAACAGCGCCCGCTACGCCCGGCGCGGCACGCAGGTTACCGTCACCATCGCGGTCGTGGGCGCGCGCGTGCAGGTGCGCGTGGCGGATCAGGGCGAGCCCATTCCACCCGCGCAACGCGCGCGCCTGTTCGAGCGTTTCTATCGCGGCGATGCCGCCCGGGCGCAAAGCGGCGCGCACCACGGGCTGGGCCTGTCCATCGTGCGCGCCATCGCCGTCATGCATGGCGGCGAAGTCTTCGCCGACAGCCAGGACGGCATCAACACCTTCGGCTTCTCGATGATGCGCCGGCCCGAGACCTGATGCCTCGGGCCCGGGCCTCAGCGGCGCGCCGCCTTCGCCACGGCCTGCGCCTCGGGTTCGCCCAGGTGCCAGAACACCGACACCATCATGTCCAGCCCCTGGCGCACGATGGATCGCGGCAGGTGCTCGTTGGCGGCGTGCTGCTTGCAGCCGGGATACGAGTGCGGCACCCACACCGTCGGCAGGCCCAGGATGTCCGAGAACGCGTCATTGGGCACCGTGCCGCCCAGGTTGGGATTCACGGCGGGCGCCTCGCCCGTCACCGCCGCGATGGCATCCTTGGCCCAGCGCACCCACGGATGCGCCGGATCCAGCCGCGTGGCCGGCGAGCCGCGCACCACGCGCACCATCACCTCGGAGTAGCCCGCGGCATCCAGGTGCTGGCGCACCAGCGCCTCCACGTTCTGCCAGTCCGTGCCCACCACGAAACGCAATTGCAGATAGGCGCTGGCCTCGGGCGGTATGGCGTTGACGGGCTTGGCCGGATTGCCGGCAGCCAGGGTCAGCACCTCGATGGTGTTCCAGCCCAGCAGGCGCTCGGCGGGGCTCAGGCCCGGCTCGCCCCAGTCCATGTCGATCTTGCGGCCCAGGCGTTCGCTGTCCACCTGCAGGGCGCCCAGCGCCTCGCGCACGGAAGCCGGAATGCCGTCAGGCAACAGCCCCTTCACCTGCACGCGGCCCCGGCCATCGACCAGCGTGCCGATGGCGTTGGCCAGGATCACGGCGGGATTCTTCATGATGCCGCCCCAGTTGCCCGAGTGCAGCGCACCTTCGCGCAGCCTGCAGCTGAGCTCGAACACGACACCACCGCGCGAGCCCAGGAACAGCGTGGGTTGGGCGGCACTGACGCGCGGGCCGTCCGAGGCCAGGAACAGGTCGGCCGACAGGGCCTCGCGCTGCTCGGCGCACACCGCGCGCAGGCCCGGGGAGCTGCGCTCCTCGCCCAGCTCGAACAGGGCCTTGACGTTGTAGCCCAGCTTGCCGCCACGCGCGTTCAGCACGGCGCGCAAGGCAGAGAGATTCACGCCATGCTGACCCTTGTTGTCGGCCACGCCACGTCCGTACCAGGCGTCATCACGCAGCACCATCTCCCAGGGGCCCAGTCCGGCATCCCACTGGTCGTCGTAGCCCGGCACGACATCGCCGTGGCCGTAGGTCAGCACCGTCAGCGCGTCCGGCGATTCGATGCGCTCGGCCAGCAGGAAAGGCGAACCGCCCGGCGCCGGATTCTCGATGCGGCGGCAGGTGAATCCCAGCTGGGCCAGCTCCGGCTCCAGGATGTCCGTGTAGTAGGACTGCAGCACGGCCTCGTCGGCATTGGGGCCGCTGACCGAACGCACCGCCACGCGGCGCGCCAGCGTCTGCGCGAACACGCCTTCGTCGAACTCCCGCCGGACCTGCGCCAGCGCCTGTTGCATCGTCATGCTGCCTCCTGTTTGCCGGCGCACAACGCCGTCAGCGTGCGCACGGAATCCAGCCCGCGCACGTTCGTCAGGATGGCCAGCAGCGCCTGGAAATCCTGCGGCGCCAGTTGCGGCGCGCAGCACTCGGTGATCTTGTCGGCGCGCTCGGCGTCGTCGAAGGGATCCTGGATGAGGCCGCGCGCATACACGCGCTGGGCCTTCAGCACGCGCCCGTCCTTCAGGGTGATTTCCACCAGGTGCGGCGGACGCTGGTCGGGATCCTTCGGCTCGTCCTCGAAGGCGCGGGCCTGCATGGTCGTCAGCGCGAACAGTTCGCGCACCTCGGGCCGCCATACCGCCTCGGGCGTGAAGTCGGCCAGCGTCACCTTGCCGTACAGCAAGGCCAGCGCCACGTTGTAGTGCAAGGAGAAGCGCGCCTGGAACTCGTCCTGCGGATCGTCGTAGCGCAGGTTCTTCTTGTTGCTTGCCCCCACCAACACGCAGACCGATGCCACGTCGCCGGCGCCGAAACCGTGCTCGCGGCGCAGGTCCAGGATGCAGTCCAGGCTGTTGTGCGCCGAACCGCAACAGGCATGGCGCTTGGGCGCCACGCCGAATTCCTCCAGCGCCAGCGGCTTGTCCAGCTTCTGCAGCGGCGCGTCCCAGCCGCGCGGCGCAGGGCCGCCATACAGCGCGAGAAAGCCTTGCGGGTCTTCCAGCACTTCAGGGTTGCCCGTCAGGCCCGCCGCCCCCAGCCGCGCGGCGATAATGGCGTTGGCCGCGCCCATGCCGCACTGGAAGGACTTCGCCTCCGTGCCGAACTGGGCCTTGTTGCCCGACGCCATGCTGACCGCCAGGCTCATCGCGGCCACCGTCCTGCCGGTGTCCAGCTTCATGAGCCGCGCGCAGGCACCTGCCGTGCCGATGCATCCCACCGTCGCGGTCGGATGCCAGCCGGCGAAATAGTGCGAGCGATTCACGCCGCGGCCCAGCGCGGCGTGCAATTCGATGCCGACGATGTATGCATCCAGCAGATCGGCGCCGCTGGCGTCCAGCTCCTCGCCCAGCGCGATGAGCGCGGGCACCAGGATGGCCGAGGCGTGCGTCAGCGCGGGATAGAAGTTGTCGTCGATCTCCAGCACGTGCGCGCCGGTGCCGTTGACCATCGCGGCCCAGGGCGCATCCGCCCGGCGCGTGCCGCCGAACAGCGTGGCCTGGCCGCCGCTCCAGGTGGCAAGCCCCTCGGCGGTCTTGCGGGTGACGGGATCGGCACTGCCGGCCACCATGCAGGCCACGGTATCGGCGAAGGCATGCTCGGCGCGGGCAAGGACGGTGGGCGACCAGTCGGCGCGGCGCGTGGCGGCCCACTGGGCCAGGGTATGCAGGACGGACATTCAAACTGCCTTGAGAGAAAACGCCTCCCGCGCCGTCACCAGGTGACGGCGCGGGGCGGCAAGAAAAGCCCCCACGCCGCGCCTTCGGCTTGCTGCCCCCCCGAGGGGGCCGCTTTTTGCCTTGGGACGGCCCGGCGGCAAAAGAAAAGGCGGCGTGCCCAGGGCCCGCCGCCCGGAAAACTCAATCGATGCTGGCGCCCGACGACTTGATGACGCCCGCCCACTTGGCGCGCTCGCGCAGCACCATGTCGGTGAAGGACTGCGACGTGCCGCCCGCCACCTCATAGCCCAGGTCGCGCATGCCCTGGATGATCCTGGGCTCCTTGAGCACGGCGTTCACGGCGCGGTTGATCGCCTCGATGCGGTCGGCCGGCACGCCCTTGGGGGCGATGACGCCGGACCAGGCCGTCACCTCGAAGCCCTTCACCCCGGCTTCCGACACCGTGGGCAGCTCGGGAATCAGTGGCGAGCGCCGCGCGCTGGTCACGGCCAGCGCCTTCAGCTTGCCCTCCTTGGCGAAGGGCAGGCTGCCCGCCATGTTGTCGAACACCATGTCCACGTGGCCCGCCATCACGTCGTTCACGCCGGCCGGCGCCGAGCGGTAGGGCGCGTGGACGATCTCGATGCCGCTCATCTCGCGGAACAGTTCCGCGCCCACGTGGCCCGAGGTGCCGTTGCCCGCCGAGGCGTACACCAGCTTGCCGGGATGGGCTTTCGCGTAATCGATGAGGGACTGGACCGAATCCACGGGCAGGCCCGGGCGCACCGACAGCAGGTTGGCCGTGTAGCCCACCTGCACGATCAGGTCCACGCGCTGGGCGGCCGTGGCCGATTGCGGCGACAGGCTGGGGCTGATGCCCAGCGTCTGCGTGTTGCCGTGGCCGACGGTATAGCCGTCGGGCTCGGCATTGGCGATGGCCTGCATGGCCAGCAACCCGGCGGCGCCCGAGCGGTTCTCGACCACGAAAGTGGCGCCCATGCGCTGGCCGACCTCCTGCAGCACCATGCGCATCAAGGTATCGGGCGCGGAGCCCGCGCCGGAACTCAGGACGTACTTGATCGGACGTTCCGGATAGGCGGCCCAGGCAGGCTGGGCCGCGCACAGCCCCAGGACGACGGCCGCCAGCGGGCGGGCAAACGATGTGAACGACATGTGGCAATTCCCCTTGTATGTGGCCGGCGCGGCATCGAGGCCGCAACGTGCGTCGGACGGACTGCGGGAACAGGCATGGCATCAAAATCATCGATGCCTCGCGCTCACTGCGGGGGCATCGCGGCCTGGCCATCCGTTCCAGCATTGCAGGGAATTCTAGGAATCCCCTGGCGGCACGGACAAACGATATTTTTCGCCGCAGCCATTGATAAAATCGATGCCCATGACCACCCTGCCCTCGACCACGGCCCTGCGTTGCCTGGACGCCAGCGCCCGGCTGCTCAGCTTCACGCGCGCCGCGCGCGAGCTGCACCTGACGCAAAGCGCCGTCAGCCACCACATCCTGCAGCTGGAACAATTGCTGGGGGTCCCGCTGTTCGTCCGCCGCCACGGCGGCCTGGACCTGACCGCGGCCGGCCAGTCCTACTGGAAGGACATCGCCCAGGTGCTGCGCCACCTGGAGCGCGCCACGGAAAGCATTTCCGCCACGGGCGGGCGCGGCGGCATGCTCAATCTGTCGGTGTCCTCCACGCTGGCCAATCACTGGCTGATGCCAAGGCTGCATGAGTTCGTGACCGCCCATCCGGACATCACGCTGAACCTGTCGACGCGGGTGGGCCCCATCGACTTCACCACCAGCAACGAGGACGCCTCCATCGAGTTCAGCCCCGGCCCGCAACCGGGCCTGGAGGCCAGGCTGGTCATGCCGCTGGTGCTGCGCCCCTATCTCTCGCAGCATGCGCTGCGCGACTTCGACCCGGCACTGGCCAGGCGCCGCAAACCCGCACTGAGCAAGGCGCAGCTGGCGGCGCTCTTCACCACGCACCGGCTCATCAGCCGCACCACGGTGCCCGAGGCCTGGGAAAGCTGGCTGGCCGCCGCCGGGCTGGCAGGCGCCGTCCCGGAAGAACACTTCCACAAGGGCCCGCGCTATGCGCTGATGTCCATGGCGTACAACGGCGTCATCGGCTCACTGGGCATTGCGCTGCTGCCGCGCTACATCACGCACGGCGCCGTCGCCACCGGGCAACTGGTGTGCCTGAGCGACACGGGCTGGACCGCTCCGCGCGCCTATTACCTGCGCTGGCCGTCGAACCGCGCGGAGCCGCAGGTGCTGCGCACGTTTTCCGAATGGGTCACCGGCCTGCGCCAGGACAGCGATACCTGAGCGGCACGCATGGCGCGGCGGCCAGCGCGGCGGCTAGCGGGGCGCCTGGCGCGCCGGCGCCGCCCGCAACACCAGCTCGCTGATCTCGTTGCGGCGTCCCAGCCGCACAGGAAAGCCCGGCCACAGGCCCGCGCCGTTGCTGACGTACAGGCGCAGATCGCCCACGTCGTACAGACCGGAAACGAAACCGCCATTCATCCATTTCGCCAGCCGATCAGGCCCCAGGATCTGGCCGCCATGCGTATGACCGGACAACTGCAGCGACACGCCCGCCTGCGCGGCTTGCGGCGCATTGCCGGGACGGTGGTCCAGCAGGATCACCGGGTCGGCGGGATCGCGCCCTGCCAGCGCCCCAGCCAGGTCCGGCATGGTTTCCGCGATCCGCTCCGCCACCCTGTCCGTCAATCCCGCCACGACAAAGCGCTGGCCCGCGTGGGTCAGCGTCACGTGCTCGTTGCGCAGCAGGCGCAGGCCGGTCTTCTGGAAGGCATCCACCCACCCCAGGTAATCGACGTAGTACTCGTGGTTGCCCGGAATGGCCAGCACGCCCAGCGGCGCGGCCAGGTCCTGCAGCGGCTTCACGTCCGCCACGCGCGCGGCGGGCGAGCCGTCCACCATGTCACCCGTGATGACGATGAGGTCGGCCTTCAACGCATTGCTGCGGGCAACGACCTGTTCCATCCAGCGCGCATCCAGCAGGCGGCTGGCGTGCAGGTCGGTCAGTTGCACGATGCGCAGGCCGTCCAGCGCCTGCGGCCAGCCGGGGATGGCGACTTCGACTGTCTTCACCGGCGGCACGCGCACGGCTTCGCGCACGCCCAGCGCGCCCAGGCAGGCTGCCAGCACGAGCAGGCCGCAACGCCAGCCCGAGGGCGCCAGCAGCACGCGGCTGGCGCGCGGCGACACCCGCCGCGACAGGCAGCCCAGCAGGTCGGACAGGATGAGCAAGAGGCCGAACACCACCAGCGTGCCGGTGGCCCAGCCCAGGCCCATCAGCAGCCAGCCCGGCACTTCGGGCGACGCCATGGAGCCGAAGACATTGCGGGTCACGACGTGGTGTTCCGCGCCGACGACGATCAACGCCGACAACAACACCTTGGCGGTCCTGCCCCACGGCAGGGGCCGGACGAACCTCAGGATCACGTACAGGGCAATGATCCCGGCATAAAGATGAAACACGTGCGGCCCCATTCAACAGGAAGACATCTCGCACCCAGGCTGCGCCGGGGACGTCGGACTGTAACGGTTTTCCGAGAATTGTGAACAGCGGCAAGAACCGCGCGACATGACGTGCTCGCCGGGTATCGTTTGGCGCGTCGCAGGCGCCCGCTTGCCCCGCTCGCAGTCTTGGAAGGAGTCCGACGCATCATGTTCCCCAGCCACCCGCTTGCCCGTCTCTCCGGCGCACTGGCGCTGTGTATCGCCTCGAGCGCGTTCGCGCAATCCGACCGCGAGATCACCGAAGGCGCCATCGCGCTGAGCGCCGATGTCTGCCCCGGCCACAGCAAGGACCGTACCACGCCGACCGTGCGCCAGGTGCCGGTGGGCGCCCTGCGCGTGCTGCGCGAGCGTGGGTTCGTGATGTGCCCCGACCGCCGCCTGGACCCGGGCGCGCCGGCCATCTGGTACGGCGAGATCGGCGCCTATGCCTGGAATCCCGAGGTGGAAGGCGCGGACAAGGTCATCGTCAAGCAGATCGACGCCATGACGCGCAAAGAGGAATTTCCCATGGAGACGCTGGTCTGGGACGCCCAGGGCAAGGCGCTGCAGAACCAGACCGTGCCGCGCTTCGAAGCACGGCCGGGGATCATCGTGCGGGTCCGCAAGCACTGATCACCGCGCTGCCGAAGCACCGGCACGCGCCGGTGCCTTCACTCAAGCCGCGCCCAGCGACCCGTCCGCCAGCCGGCGCGCATACACCGCCAGCACGATCCGCTCGGAATGGACGAGGTATTCGTTCAGGGTCTCCGACGCCTTGACGAATTCGCCAGCCTCGGCGAGTCCCACGATGTTCCGGTTCATGTCCACATAGGGCGCATGCAGGAACTCGGGATCACGCAGCAGGCCGAAGGCCAGCCGCAACTCGGCCTGCACCTGCGCGAACAGCAGGTTCAGCCGCTCGCTGTCGGCCAGCTCCACGATGGCCGTATGGAACGCCATGTTGGCCGTGCCCACTGCCATCCAGTCGCTGGCATCCCGCGCGCGCAGGGCCTGCTCGACCGCATTGCGCATGCGCTGCTTGGCCGGATGGCGCGGGTAGGCCTGGGCCAGCGCCTGGCACTCGATCAGGCGCCGCACCCGATAGATGTCGATGATGGCCGCGATGCTCGGAATCGCCACGAACACGCCCCGATTGGGCTCGTGCCGCAGCAGGCCGTCCTTGGTGAGCACGCGGAAGACTTCGCGCAGGGTGTTGCGCGAGATGTTCAGGTCGGTGCTGAGCGCCTGCTCGGACAGGCGTTGACCGGGCAGGAAGCCGCCCTCGACGATGCGTTGACGGATCTGTTCGGCCACGCGCTCACTGAGCGAGGCGGGAAGATGAAGGTTGGCCATGAAAGTAGGGACAGGGCGAAAGGCGCGCCACCACAGCCCTGACGGCCAGGGCCTGTCTGGCAATCCTGCCGTCGCCGCACTATATCAGCCGCTCCCTGCTGGACAAAGTTCGGGTAATTACTAGGACCGCCTCGCTTTGTTATGGGTCAAAATCACCAAAATTGTTGAACAATTTATTGGTTTTGTATGTTCAATGCCATCCCATTGGGCAACAGCACCACGATTGATTGATCAATCCGCGCAGCCGCCAGGGCGGCCAAGCACCGCCCTGCTCCCAACTCCTCAAGAAGATCACGCCCATGAGCGACTCCTCCTCCTTGGCCGCGTCCGCTACCGACGCCGTCAAGAACCGCCGCAACTCCCTGCTGGCCGCCGTCTTCCTGATGGCCACCTCGGCCATCGGCCCGGGCTTCATCACCCAGACCGCCACCTTCACCGCCACCATGGGCGCCGCCTTTGCCTTCGGCATCCTGGCGTCGATCCTGATCGACTTCGTGGTGCAGCTGAATATCTGGCGCGTCGTGACGCTGTCGCGCATGCGTGCCTCGGATGTCGCCAACGCCGCATTGCCGGGCAGCGGCTATGTGCTGGCCGTGCTGGTCATCTTCGGCGGCCTGGTCTTCAACATCGGCAACATCGCCGGCGCCGGCCTGGGCCTGAATGCCTTGATGGGCCTGGACGTGAAATGGGGCGGCGCGCTGAGCGCGGCCGCCGCCATCGCGATCTTCCTGTCGCGTCGCGCCGGCGTGGCGGTCGACCGCATCATGATCGTGCTGGGCCTGATGATGATCGGCCTGACCGTCTTCGTCGCCTTCGCCTCCAACCCGCCCGTGGGCGAGGCACTGCGCCAGACCGTGTGGCCCGACATTCGCCACCATCACGACCATCGTCGGCGGCACGGTGGGCGGCTACATCACCTACGCCGGCGCGCATCGCCTGCTGGACAAGGGCGTGACCGGCGTGGAGAACCTCGGCACCGTCACCAAGGGCGCGCTGAACGGCATCCTGGTCACCGGCATCATGCGCTACGTGCTGTTCCTCGCCATCCTGGGCGTGGTCGCCAGCGGCGTGGCCATCGACGTCTCGGGCAAGGCCGCCAACCCCGCCGCGCAAGCCTTCCAGGCTGCCGCCGGTGAGTTCGGCCTGCGCGCCTTCGGCCTGATCCTGTGGGCAGCCGGCATCACCAGCGTCATCGGCGCGGCCTACACCTCGGTCTCGTTCATGACCGTGTTCAACCAGACGATGAACGAGACCGGCCGCAACCGCGCCACCGTGGTCTTCATCGCCGTATCGCTGGGCATCTTCCTGCTGCTGGGCACCCCGCCCGCCGCGCTGCTGGTCTTCGCTGGCGGCTTCAACGGCCTGATCCTGCCGCTGGGCCTGACGATCTTCGTCTACGTGGGCTGGCGCCGTGCCGACATCATGGGCGGCCACGGCACGCCGACGTGGCTGCTGGTGCTGGGCGCCGTCACGTGCGCATTGACCTGGTACATGGGCTACAAGTCGATCGGCCCCATCTTCGCCTTCCTGGGCCTGTAAGGAGGAAACGCGCATGCGCAGCATCGACCTGAACAGCGACCTGGGCGAGAGTTTCGGCGCCTGGGCCATGGGCGACGACGCCACCATGCTCGGCATCGTCACCAGCGCCAACGTGGCCTGCGGTTTCCACGCGGGCGATCCCGCCGGCATCCTGGCCACGCTCAAGGCCGCCGCCGCGCAGGGCGTGTCGGTGGGCGCGCACGTCGCCTATCCCGACCTGGCCGGCTTCGGCCGGCGCAACATGGATGTCGCCAGCGCCGACCTCGTCGCGGACATCGTCTACCAGATCGGCGCGCTGCAAGGCCTGGCCGCCGCGGCTGGCACGACGGTCCGCTACGTGAAGCCGCACGGCGCGCTCTACAACACGATCGCCCAGGACGCGCGCCAGGCGCGCGACGTCATCACGGCGATCCAGGCCATCGACCCCAGCCTTGCGCTGGTAGTGCTGGCCGGCTCGCCGCTGGCGGGCTGGGCCGAAGCGGCCGGCCTGCGCGTCGTGGCCGAAGCCTTCGCCGACCGTGGCTACACGCCGCAAGGCACGCTGGTCTCGCGCCGCGAGCCCGGCGCCGTGCTGCACGATCCCGAACGGGTGGCGCGCCGCATGCTCAGGCTGGTGACCGAAGGCGTGGTCGAAGCCGTGGACGGCAGCCTGGCCCGCGTGCGCGCGGATTCGATCTGCGTGCATGGCGACAGCCCTGGCGCGGTGGCCATGGCCGTCGAAGTCCGCCGCACGCTGGAACAGGCGGGCGTCACGCTGCGCGCCTTCGCCTGACACCTGAAGACCGACGTCCGAACAGGAGAAAGAACATGACGCCCTCGCTCAACCCGCTCCAGCAGGCGCAGCAGGCGGCCATCGCCGCGGCGCGCGCCGCGCGCGCCCAATACCGTGCCGGCAAGGTCGCGCCCACGGCGGGCGTCGCCCCCGGCATGACGCAAGCCAACATGATCGCCCTGCCGCGCGACTGGGCCTACGACTTCCTGCTCTATGCGCAACGCAATCCCAAGGCCTGCCCGGTCCTCGACGTCAGCGACGCCGGCTCGCCGCGCACCGTGCTGGCCCCGGACGCCGACCTGCGCACCGACATCCCGCTCTACCGCGTCTGGCGCGACGGCAAGCTGGCCGAGGAAGTAGCCGACGCGACGGCCCTGTGGGAAGAGCACGGCGACCTCGTCACCTTCCTGATCGGCTGCAGCTTCACGTTCGAGACCCCGCTGCAGGAGGCCGGCATCGAGATCCGCCACATCGCCGACGGCAGCAACGTGCCCATGTACCGCAGCAACAGGGCCTGCCGGCCGGCTGGACGCTTCCAGGGCGAGATGGTCGTCTCGATGCGCCCGATCCCCGCGCACCGCGTGGCCGACGCCGCCACCATCAGCGGCCGCTACCCCTCGGTCCACGGCGCGCCCGTGCACGTGGGCGACCCCGCCGCGCTGGGCATCGCCGACATCAGCCGCCCTGATTTCGGCGACGCCGTGCGGATCGAACCGGGCGAGATCCCCGTGTTCTGGGCCTGCGGCGTCACCCCGCAAGCCGCCGTCATGGCCTCCGGCGTGCCCTTCGCCGTCACCCATGCGCCCGGCCACATGTTCATCACCGACGTGGCGGACTCGACCTACCACGTCTAACGGATTCCCAACGAGGCTTCAGTCTTGCGCTTCCTTCCCGTCAACACCCATTCCCTCCTGGTCGAGCTGGCCGACCTGGACCAGACGCTGGCGCTGCTCGAGTCGCTGCAGCGCGATCCCGTCGCCGGCGTGCTGGAACTGGTACCCGCCGCCCGCACCCTGCTGGTGTCCTTCGATCCGCTGCGCCTGTCGGCGGAACAGGCCGTGGCCGCCATGGCCACGCGCGACGTGACGGTGCGCGTCGAGCGCGCAAGCCGTCTCATCGAGATCCCGGTCGACTATGAAGGCGAGGACCTGGCCGAAGTCGCGCAACTACTGGGCGTGAGCCCGCGGGAAGTCGTGCAGCGCCACACCGGCAGCGAGTACACCGTGGCGTTCACGGGATTCGCGCCCGGCTTCGCCTATCTGACGGGCGGCGATCCGCTGCTGAACGTGCCGCGCCGCAAGACACCGCGCACCCGCATTCCCGCAGGCGCGGTCGGCCTGGCCGGCACCTTCAGCGGCGTCTATCCGCAAGCCAGCCCCGGCGGCTGGCAGATCATCGGCATCACGCCGGAAGCCATGTGGGACATCGACCGCCAGCCGCCTGCGCTGCTGCAACCCGGTGACCGCGTGCGCTTCGTCGACCAGCGCGTGCGGCCCGCGAGGAAGGCGCCCGCCGCCGCCCAGGCCTCGGCCACGCCAGCGGCACCGGCTGCCGCAGCGTCGGGCGTCGAGATCGAAATCGTCTCTCCCGGCCTGCAGACCCTGACGCAGGACCTGGGCCGTCCCGGCCAGGCTGGCCAGGGCGTTTCTGCCTCGGGCGCCATGGACCGCCAGTCGCTGCGGCGCGCCAACCAGCTCGTCGGCAACACCTCGGATGAGGCGTGCCTGGAGACCGTGGGCGGCGGGCTGCAACTGCGCAGCCACGGCGACGCCGTGATCGCCATCACCGGTGCCGACGTGCCGGTGACGCTCAAGGACGACACCGGACGCACCTTCACGCTGGCCTGCAACCAGCCGCTTGCCCTGTCGGCCGGCGACCGCCTGACGCTGGGCGTGCCTCGGGCCGGTGCCCGCGCCTATGTGGCGGTACGCGGTGGCTGGCGGGTGGCGCCCGTCCTGGGCAGCCGCTCCACCGACACGCTGGCGAACGTCGGCCCGGCCGCGCTGGCTGCCGGCGACCGCCTGGCGGTCAATCCCGTAACGCGGGGCGCCATCGTGCAGGATGCCGCCTGCGGCGTCCCCACGCTGCCCGTGGCCGGCGAGACCGTCGTGCTGGACATCAGCATGGGCCCGCGCACCGACTGGTTCACGGCAGACGCCGTGCAAACGCTCTGCGAACAGGACTGGCTCGTCACCCCGCAATCGAACCGCGTGGGCGTGCGCCTGTCGGGCGAGCAATCGCTGGCCCGTGCCGTCGAAGGCGAACTGCCCAGCGAAGGCACGCCGACCGGCGCGATCCAGGTGCCGCCCAGCGGACAGCCGGTGCTGTTCCTGGCCGACCACCCGCTGACCGGCGGCTATCCGGTCATCGCCTGCGTGGCGCCGTATCACCTGGACCTGGCCGGCCAGATTCCGGTGGGTGCCCGGGTGCGTTTCAACCCCATCAAGCCGTTCGCCGAGTGGACCGCCCCCGCCCAGGCGTGATGTGCCTGGCTGCCCCGCTCCCCCCCGGCACGGCCGTGCCTGACAACCGAATCGACTGCAAGAAGCTGCGCAAGATGAAAAAAGTCCTGATCGCCAACCGAGGCGAAATCGCCGTCCGTGTCATCCGTGCCTGCGCCGACTACGGCGTGCAATCCGTGGCGGTCTACGCCGACCCCGACATCGACGCCCTGCACGCCCGCCTGGCCGACGAAGCCTGGGGCCTGGATGGCCACAAGCCCGCCGACACCTACCTGAACATCGAGAAGCTGCTGGACGTGGCTCGCCGCAGCGGCGCCGACGCGGTCCACCCCGGCTACGGCTTCCTGTCCGAGAACGCGGGCTTCGCGCGCGCCGTCATCGACGCCGGCCTGACCTGGATCGGACCGCCTCCTGAAGCCATCGAACAGCTGGGCGACAAGGTGCGGGCACGCCGCATCGCCATGGAAGCCGGCGCCCCGCTGGTCGCCGGCACGCCCGGCCCCGTGCAGAACGCCGAGCAGGTCGTCGCCTTCGCCGAGCTGCACGGCCTGCCCATCGCCATCAAGGCCGCTTTCGGCGGCGGCGGACGCGGCCTGAAGGTGGCCTGGAAAATGGAAGAGGTGGCCGAGCTGTACGAATCCGCCGTGCGCGAAGCCACCGTGGCCTTCGGCCGCGGCGAGTGTTTCGTCGAGCAGTTCCTGGACTGCCCGCGCCACGTCGAAGCGCAGGTCATCGCCGACACGCATGGCAAGGTCGTCGTGCTGGGCACGCGCGACTGCTCGCTGCAACGCCGCAACCAGAAGCTGGTGGAGGAAGCGCCCGCGCCCTTCCTGACCGACGCGCAACGCGAGCGCATCCACACCGCCGCCCATGACGTCTGCGCGCGTGCGGGCTACGTCGGGGCCGGCACCGTCGAGTTCCTGCTCAGCAACACCGGCGCGATTTCTTTCCTGGAGGTGAACACCCGCCTGCAGGTGGAGCACCCCGTCACCGAGGAAACCGCCGGCCTGGACCTGGTCGTCGAGCAGTTGCGCGTGGCCGACGGCCTGCCGCTGTCGATCACCGAAACGCCGGCCCCGCTCGGGCACGCCATCGAATTCCGCATCAATGCCGAGGATGTCGGCCGCGGCTTCCTGCCCGCGCCCGGCCCTGTCGATGTCTTCGAAGCGCCAGGCGGCCCTGGCGTGCGCGTCGATACCGGCGTCGTGTCGGGCTCGGTCGTGCCGGGCAACTTCGACTCGCTGATGGCCAAGCTGATCGTCACGGGCGCCACCCGCGAACAGGCGGTGGCCCGTGCGCGCCGTGCCCTGGCCGAGTTCCGCATCGAAGGCGTGGCCACCGTGCTGCCCTTCCACCGCGAAGTGCTGCGCCACCCTGATTTCACCGGCGACGACTTCAAGGTCCATACCCGCTGGATCGAGACCGACTTCGCCAACACCCTGGCGGCCGCCGCGCGCGCCGTGCCGGTGTCCGCCGAACCGCTGCAACGCACCGCCATCGAGATCGATGGCCGCCGCGTGAGCCTGGGCCTGCCCGCGCTGCTGCTGCGCGCGCTGTCGGCAGGCGCCGGCGCGGCAACAGGCGGGGACGCCGAGGCCGGCCAGTCGGCTGACGCCGCGTCTGTCGCCGCGCCGATCGCCGGCACGCTGCAGGCCTGGAAGGTGGAGGATGGCGCGGAAGTCGCCGAGGGCGACCTCATTGCCGTGATGGAAGCCATGAAGATGGAGATGCAGGTGCTGGCCCATCGTGCCGGCCGCCTGACGCGCCAGGCCGAGACCGGCAGCACGCTGGCCGCTGGCGCCGCGCTGGCCCGCATCGGCTGAACCCGCGCCATCCCGGGGCAGCCTGGGCAAGCAGGGGGGATGGACAAACGCCCGCCTACTTGCCCCCGCGCAGCGCCTTGCGCAGCGAGACCAGGCGCGCCATCGAATCCAGCGAGCTTTCGGCGGTCAGGGCCGCCACGCCCAGCATGAGCATTTCCAGGCAGGCCAGGGTGGGGCCGTGCAAAGGCGCGTCGCCCGCGCTGGCGCGCGGCACGATGATGACTTCATCGCACTGGCTGGACAGCGCGCGCCGGCGCTGGCCGGTCACCACGATCACCGGCACGTCCAGCCGCGCCGCCTCCTGCAGCGTCACCGCCACCTCGCGGTGGATGTTCTGCTGCACCATCACGATCAGGGCATCGCCCGGCGACATTTCCAGCAACTGTTCGGCCAGGGCGATGCCCGTGCGGTTCAGCGCATAGGCCGGCTTGCCGTTGCGCGCGAACAGTCGCACCGCGTAATCGGCCAGCAGGCCCGACGCGCCAATGCCGAAGACCGCGATGCGCTGCGCCTGGCCCAGCACCGCCACCGCGCGCGCCACGGCGCGGCGGTTCTCCGGCAGGTCCAGATGGTCCAGCGCATGCCGATGCTCCTGGATGACGTAGTCCATGGCGTGCTCGGCATCCTGCTGCACGCCGCCCAGCGTGGCCGCCATCTTGATGGAGATGATGTCGCGCTCGCCCATCGCGCTGGCCAGCGTGGCCTTCAGTTCGACCAGGCCCTCGAAGCCCAGCGCCTGCACGGTGCGGATGACGGTGGCGTCGGAGACGCCGATCTCCTTGGCGAGCTCGATGGCCGAGAGGGAGACCGCCGAGGCTCGGTTCTGGTCGATGAAGTCCGCCACCAGCCGCATGCGCGCCGACAGGCGGGCACGCCTGGCGCGCAGGCGGTCGCCAAAACGGTCCAGCTGGCCGGGCACGGTCTCCATGCGTTTCTCCCTCATCTGTCTGGCCACAGACGATACATCCCCGCGCGGCGCACGTCAGCCCAGGCGCCGCAGCTGCGCGCGCCAATCCCGCTCGCACAGCGGCACATAGCCCTCGTCTTCATGCGTGCGCGCCGCGATGATGCGCTGGCCTTCCCGCGACAAGGCCAGCCGCCCGAACTCCCGCAGCAGCGCGGGCACGGCCTGCCCTGGCGCAAGATCCAGGAACAGCGACACCCAGGCCTTCAGCGGATAGCCCCCCGACGCGATGGTCGCCAGGTCCGGGGTCTCGAAAGGCCGGCCCGGCTCGCCCGCCAGGGCCAGCACGCGCACCTGGTCGCTGATCGATGCCGCCTGTACCCAGCCGACCGCGCCGATGCCATAGGGATCCTGCGCCACGGCGCGGATCACGTCCTCGCGGCTCGGCAACGCCTCGTAGCGCGCCGCGTAAGGCAGGCCCGCGAAATGCCGGTGGCGCAGCCCGCGCGCATATTTGGTGTCGCGCATGCCATAGACATGGATGCGCCGCGCGCGCCAGGCGCCCTCCAGCCCCAACTGGCCCCAGGTGGAAAGCTCGCCGCCAGCCGCCCCACGCGTGAAGACCCGCGCCAGTTGCGCCAACGTGGCGCCCGCCAGGGGATTGCTGGCGTGCACGTACATGGCGGGCGGCGTGCGCGCCGACGTCCGCGGGCCGTGGCCGGTGTAGCCCAGGCGCAGCGCCCAGGGGTCGTGGCCGCGCGCACGGCGATAGGCCTGCGTGTCCTCGGTCCACGGGTCGCGCGACATCGGCGCGAACCAGCTCGCCCCCGCCACCAGGGCGGGCATGGCCGTGGCCGATCCCCGCAACGACAGCGTGAAGCTCAGGCCCGGATAAGCCTGGCAGAACAGTTCGCACAGAGGTCCGATGACGGTGTCCATGCCGTCGTTGCCGATGAGCGGCAACACGCCGTCGGGCCAGCCGCTGGCGGCCAGTTCATGGGGCAGGTCCAGCGGCGCGGGCGCGTAGGCGGGCGGCACGAAGGCTTCCTGCCCGACGCCGTCCCTGGCTTCTTGCGGAAGCATCAGGCCTTCTCCTCGATCAATGACAGCAGCGCGGTCCGGGCGGCGTGCAGGCTGCCCGGGTCCAGCGGCAGGTAACCGCAGCCCGCCTGGGCGATGGCCTGCTGCCCTTCCTTCGACAGGACGAACTCGGCATACACGTGCGCCTGCGGCGTCAGGCCGCCGCGCTCATGCGGACGGACATACAGGGTGATGCCGCCTGCCAGCGGGTAGCTGCCGTCGGCAATCGTGGCCGCGCTGCACGCCACGGGCGGCGCGGACGGCTCCACGGACAACGCCAGCGGCCGGATGCCCGGCACGCTCCCGGCAACGCCTAGCGGCGCGAAGGCCATGCCCGACGGCTCGCCAGCCAGGGCCAGCAGCATCTCCCGCGTGGTGTCGAACTGCCCGCAACCCGCCGTCCAGCCGCGTCCACCCAGCGCATGACGGCGCAAATGCGTGCCCAGCGCGGAACCTTCTTCCCGCAGCAGGGGCCGGATCACGCGGGACTGCCATGTGGCGTCGCGCACGCTCAACTGCCCCCAGGTCACGCAGTCGCCATCGACGTGCCCCTCCGTGAACACGCGCGCGGCCTGCGCCAAGTCCAGCGACGCCAGCGGATTGTCCGCATGCACGAACAGCGCCACCGCGCCCACCTCGTCATCGGGCGCCTCAGGGCCGGCCAGCGCGACACGCACACCGCGCGGGCGATGCCCCACGCCCTTGAAATACGGCACGGATTCCTCGTCGCTGATCTCCCGGCGCTGCAGGCTGAGCGCCGCGCGGCCGTGGATCAGGCTGGCCAGGCCCTGCGCCGCGCCCGCCAGGCTCGGCGTGAACGACCACTCGGGATGGCGCGCATGGAAGGCGCGGTTCAGGTGCTGGACCAGCGGCGCCAGCGACGCCGAGCCCGCGACGATGCCTGTCCCGCCGGCTGTCTCGATGGATGCCGTCATCTCACTTCCCCTTCGCGGCGCCGGGCAGCGGCCTGCCCGTCAGGTGCGATTGCACCAGCGACGTCATCAGGCTGAGCGCGGCATAGGAATTCGAGATCGCCTCTTCGCGCGCCACCAGGATGTAACGCCCTTCGCGGCATGCCTTCAGGAACTGGCAATAGCCGGGCATCAGCTTCTCCATCGCCGCGATCTCGTCCTGCGGCACGCCGCCCTTGTCGGAACGGTAGGTATCGAAGACAAAGTCCGCTTCGAGCTCGGGCAAGCGCTCGGCGCTGACCTCGATGCGGCCGTTTTCTGGGATGCCGTCGATCAAGGCGGGAAAACGGAAGCCCGCGTCGCGCAGCACCCGGCCCAGCGAGCGATAGGTGTGATACACGCCGATCTTGCCGTTCTGGGCCTGGAACACCGCCACCGTGACGCGGGAGGGATCGCCCACCACGTGCTTGAGTTCTTCCAGTTGCGCCTGGTAGCGGCGGTCCAGGATGGCAAGGCGGTCCTGCGTGCCCGTCAGTTCCGCCAGCCGCCGATAGATATGCGGCGCGCCACCCTGCAGGTTGTCGACCACCACGGTGGGCGCCACCTTGGCCAGCTGCTGCACCGGCAGCGTGCGGCTGGGGCCGGTGATGATGAGGTCGGGCTTGGCGGCGGCCACCGCCTCGATGTTCACGTCGGTCGCCCCCAGGAAGGTGATGGGCGAATTGTCGAAGTCGATGCCCGTCAGTCTTGCGCTGGACCGCATGAAGCGGCTGCCATCCAGGGCCTGGCGGCCATGGCTGGCCACCGGCACGACGCCCAGCTCCAGCAGGGGAATGGTGATGTCCAGGTCATGCATGGCCACGATGCGGCGAGGCTTTTCGGGCACCGCCACGACGCGGCCGGTGTCATCGGTATAGGGCCGGGTCTGCGCCAGCGCCGGGCTCAGCGCCACGCTGGCAAACAGCAGGCCCAAGGCCATCAGGCAGGATCGGTGGATCATTCGAACGGATTCCTCAAAGTTGATCGCGGCGCCGCCACAGCAACGCCAGCAGGAAGGGCACGCCCACCACGGCCATCACCACGCCGGCCGGGATCTGCAAGGGCGCGAAGACCAGGCGCCCCAGGCTGTCGGCCAGCAGCACCAGCCCCGCGCCGTACAGCACGCTGCCCGTCAGCAGGGCGGCCTGCCGGCCGCGCAGGGTCAGGCGCGCCAGGTGGGGCGCGATGAGGCCGACAAAGCCCAGGCTGCCCACCGCCGCCACGGCGGCGGCCGTCAGCACGCAGGCGCCCACGAAATACAGGGCGGATGCCCGCTTCAAGGCAACGCCCAGGCCGGCCGCGGCGGGCGCACCCAGCACCAGGGTGCCAGCGCCGTGCGCGCCCACGGCCAGCAGGCCAGTCCCGACAACGGCCCAGCACAGCGCAGGCCAGAAGGTCTCCCAGGCAGCGGCATGCAGGCTGCCCGCCATCCAGACCAGCGCGGTCTGCACGTCCTTGATGTCGGCCAGCGTCATGAAGCAGGCGATCACGCCATGCAGCAACCATGACACGCCGATGCCCACCAGGATGAAACGCACCTTGGACAGGTCGCGTGACAAGGCGACCACCACGCTCGCCACGCACAGCCCGCCCAGCAGGCCTGCCACCGACCGCCAGGCGGCGCCGACATCGGGAAAGAAAACGGCCATGCCCACCACCGCCACCGCCGCGCCCTCCTTGATTCCCACCAGACCGGGGTCCGCCAGGCCGTTGCGCGCCAGCGTCTGCATGGCGGCGCCCGCCACGCCCAGCATGCCGCCCGCCAGCAAGGCGGTCAGCACGCGCGGCAGGCGGATATCCAGCCAGACCATGCGCTGCATGGGGTCGGTGCCGCGCCACAGGCTGGACAGCTGCGTTTCGTACAGGCCTTGGGGCAGCACCCACAACGCGCCCAGCAACAGACCCAGCAAGGCCAGGCCGCAAGCGGCCGCCACGCGCGGACGCACCAGGCAATGCAGCGGCCCCAGCCGCAGTTGCCGCCGTCCGTGCGCGGCCATGACATCGTGCGCCGGGCTGCTCATGTGCGGCGCCTCAACACCAGCGCCAGGAAAACGGGCACCCCCACCAGCGCGGTCACGACACCGGTCGCGAGTTCGCGCGGCGCCAGGGCGACGCGCGACACGATGTCGGCGCACACCACCAGCAAGGCCCCGCAAGCGGCCGCGGCCAGCAGGCGGCCGCGGGCCCGGCGGCCATCCAGGCGGCGCGCCATGTGCGGCGCCACCAGACCGATGAAGCCCAGCGGCCCCGCGATGGACACCGCCGCCCCGCACAGCAGCGCGGCAGCCGCCAGGCCCGCCGCACGTGTCCGGGCCACGTGCGTGCCCAGGCCCGTCGCGGCGCTGTCGCCCAGGGCCAGGGTATGCAGGCGCCGCGACAGCAGCGCCGCCAGCAACGCGCCAGCCAGCGCCACCGGGAGGCTGGGGCGGATCACTGCCGCGCCGGCCTCCGCCAGGTCGCCCGCCAGCCAGATGCGCAGGTCCTGCAGGGAGTCCTCGTCCAGGATCAGCAACGCCGACGTCAACGCCGACACGAACGCCGACAGCGCGATGCCGCAGAACGTCAGCTTGATGATCGTCATGCCGCTGCGGCCGGCGCGCGCCATGCCCATCACGGCGGCGAACAGGAGCGCGCCGCCCACGGCGGCCGTCAGCGGCCGGATCGCCGGATCGGCCAGCACGGGCACCGACAAGGCCGTGGTGGCCGCCACCGCGAACGCGGCCCCGGCATTCAAGCCCAGCAATTGCGGTTCGCCCAGCGGGTTGCGCGTCACGGCCTGGATCAGGGCGCCCGCCAGCCCCAGGGACGCGCCGACGGTCAATGCGCCCGCCAGGCGCGGCATGCGCAGGTTCCAGAGCACGTGATGATCGAAATTGCCGGCCTCGGGACGCAGCAAGGCGTCGACGACCGTCGCAAGCGGAATGGTCTTGGCGCCGACGGCCAGGTGCAGCAGGCCCGCGGCCAGCAACAGCAAGGGCAGCAACAGCAGGCTGGGCGCGGGCCGCCACGCGGCCGCCCCGCGCTGCCCCGTCGGCACGCCCCCGGACGGCGGCGTCACGACGGCGTGCTCCCCAGCCCCACCGCCCGGCGTGGCATGAACAGCGGCCGCGCCATGCCAGAAGGTCCCTGCACCGCCACCACGTCCACGTCGAAAACCTCCTGCACGAGGTCCGCCGTACAGGCCGCGGGGTCCTTCAGGTCGGCGCGGATGCGGCCGTCCTTCATCAGCACCAGGCGGTCGGCATAGGCCAGCGCCAGGTTCAGGTCATGCAGCACCACCACCAGGGTGCGGCCATGCTCGTGCACCAGGCTGTGCAGCAGATCCATGATCTCCACCTGGTACTTCAGGTCCAGGTAGGTGGTCGGCTCGTCCAGCAGGATGATGCCGGTCTCCTGCGCCAGCGCCATTGCGATCCAGCAGCGTTGCCGCTGCCCGCCGGACAGGCCGTCCACCGGCAGGTCCGCGAAGGCCAGCGTGCCCGTCAGGCGCATGGCGCGATCGACCGCCTGGGTGTCCGCGTCGCGCCATTGGCGCAGCACGCCCAGGTGCGGCTGCCGCCCGAAGGACACGAGATCCAGCACCGTCATGCTTTCCGGCAAGGCGGGCGCTTGCGGCAGGATGCCCAATTGGCGGGCGACCTCCCGCGTGGGCTGGCGGTGGATGGGTTGGCCATGCAGCAGGGCCGCGCCGGCCTGCGGGCGCAGCAGACGCGCCAGGGCGCCCAGCAGGGTGGACTTGCCCGAGCCGTTGGGCCCCAGCAGCACCGTCAACGTCGCAGGGTCGAAGGCCAGCGTGGCAGCCTGCACGACATTGCGGTCGCCGTAGCCCGCGGACAACGCCTGCGCGGACAGCGCAGGCGTCCTTTCTGGATGATGGCTATCGGTCACGTCCCGCCGCTGACATCAGAATCGCACGCTGGCAGACAGCGTGGCATTGAAGGGCTCGCCATACGCATTGCCGTAACGGCTGGATCCCAGCGAGGACGAGAAGTAGGTCCGGTCGAACAGGTTGCGCAGGTTCAGCTGCACCGTCACCGGGTTGCGGGTGTTGAAGGTATAGGCCGCCATCGCATCCACCACGCCATAGCCAGGCAGGAAGTAGGAATTGTCGTTGATGCCCGGGCGCTTGGACACGCCGCGCACACCCGCGCCCAGCTTGAAGCCGTTGCCGTTGTCCAGCACGCCGAAGTCGTACATCGCGAAAAGCGAGGCGGTGTGGCGGGCCACGTTGGCCAGCTGCTTGCCGGTGTAGTCGGGGTCTTCCTTCACCACCGCATCGGTGAAGGCATAGCTCGCGATCACGCTCCACTGGTCCGTCAGGCGGCCCGACACGTCCATCTCGACGCCACGCGAACGCACCTTGCCGGCGGCGCGCGTCTCGATCACGCCATTGACGTTCTCGAAGTACGTGACGTTTTCCTTGTCCGCCGTGTAGACCGCCAGGTTGGCCGTCAGGCCCCGGGCCATCTCCCACTTGGCGCCCACTTCATAGGTGAGGCCCTCTTCCGGCGGCAGGTTGCCCATGTAGCTGGAGAACGAGGACTGCGGCCGGAAGCTCTTGGCCACGTTGGCATAGAAGGAGGTCGACGGCGTGGCCTTGTAGACGGCGCCCACGCGCGGCACGAACTTGCTGCCCGAGGTATCGGTGTTCAGCACGAAGGGACGGCCACGGCCGGAAATCTGCTTGTATTGCTGATAGCGCGCCCCCGCCACCACGATCCACTGGTCGTTCAGGTGGATGGCGTCCTGGAAATACACCGATGGCGAACGCAGGCGTTCGTACTGGTCGCTGTCGGTCGCCACGACACGGTTGCAGGTCTGCACCGAGCCATACGCCGGGCGGTTGATGTTGAAGCTGACGGCCTGCGGGCAACGGATCATGTCCGAGCGCAGCGTGCGGTGATAGTCGTATTCCGCGCCCATCAGCAGGTCGTGCTTCATGCCGCCCAGCCGGGCCGTGCCCGTCAGGTCCAGCCGCGCGGCATGGCCGATCATGCTGGAGCCCCGCGTCGCATCCACGCGCCGCGTCACCGCGCCGGTGGCGGCGTTGTAGGCCATCACCCGCGCCTGGTTGTCGGTGTAGTCGTCGGTGCTGTAGCTATAGTCGAACGTCACCCGCCAATCCCGCGACAGCTCGTGCGACACATTCAGCGTCGTCAGCGCGCTGTGCCCGTCGGTGACGTTGAAGGGCTCGTCCAGGCGGATCTTGCGATCCAGCGGAATCGGGCCGCCCGCGTCGATGTCCCAGATGGTGCCGCGGTCGAAGGGAATGCTGTAGCCCTGCCGCATGTACGACGCCGTCACGACCGTGCGCTCGCCGAACCAGCTGAGCGAGGGCGAGAAGAGCCAGTCCTTGTTGCGGCCGAAGTTGCGCCAGTATTCCGTGTTGTTGTGGCTGCCGATGAGGCGATACGCCAGCGACGTGCCCGCGATCGGCCCCGTCACGTCGACCATGCCGTTGCCGCCGCCGAAGCTGCTGGCACCCACGCTGGCCTCGCCGCTGAACACGCGCTCGGGCCGCTTGGTGACCACATTGATGGCGCCGCCCGGATCCTGGATGCCGAAGAGCGTGGAGGCCGGTCCCTTCATCACCTCCACGCGCTCCGTGGTGGCGTTGAAGCTGCGCGGCAGCACGGTCTTCATGCCATTGGTCAGGATGGCGTTGTCACGATTCTGGCCGAAGCCGCGGCGGATGAAGGCATCCTGCGTCCCGCCCAGGGTATTGGTTTGCGTGATGCCGCTGATGTTGCCCAGGACATCGTCCAGCGAACGTGCAGCCTGGTCGCGGATCACCGTCTCGGTGACCACATTCACGGCCTGGGGAATGTCGAGCAGCGGCGCATCCGTGCGCATCGCCGGCGATGCCCGCAAGGGCTGGTAGCCGGACTCGGCCTGCCCCGTGACAGTGATGGTTCCCAACGAGGCCGGCTGGCTCGTCTGGGCAAATGCGCTAGCCGCGCAGAGCACACCCAGGCACACAGAAGCCCCGAGCGAGGCAGCCGGGACTTTCATTCCAGGTACTTTCACCACAATCATTCCTTGCGTCGAACCGGATCATAACGGAAAACGGATTGAGAATGATTGTCAATTGGATGCATGTAGTAGTAAACCGACAGGACGGCCGTGCACCCGTCACGGCGCGGCGCGGCCCTGCAGCCTTGCCGCCGCGCGCATCCAGCCAGTACACGTGTGCGCGCGGGGCCCGGCAGGGATCCTCGCGCACTACTACATTCCGGCGTGGCCAGTGGGGTTATTGGCAGTGGGGCGCGATGCCGCGGCCGCGCCCCGGGTTCCTCCGCCCTACAGCTCTCCCACCTTCACCACCAGCTTGCCGAAGTTCTTCCCTTCCAGCAGCCCGATGAAGGCCTGCGGCGCATTCTCCAGGCCCTCCACCACGTCCTCGCGATAGCGCAGCCTGCCGTCGGCCACCCATGCCGTGGCCGTTTTCAGGAATTCCTCTTCCAGGTCGAAGTCGAAGACGATGAAGCCGCGCACCGTCAGGCGTCGGCTCAGGATCTCGCGCATCGTGATGGGCAGCCTGTCCACGCCCTGGGCAGGGTCGTTGGCATCGTTGTAATGCGCGATCAGGCCGCACACCGGCACGCGCGCGAAATCGTTCAGGAGCGGGAAGACGGCATCCCATACCTTGCCGCCAACGTTCTCGAAATAGACGTCGATGCCATCGGGGCACGCGCGGGCCAGCTGTTGCGCGAAGTCCGGCGCGCGGTGATCCAGCACCACATCGAAGCCGAGTTCGTTCTTCACGAATTCGGCCTTCTCCTTGCCACCCACGATACCCACGGCGCGCGCGCCGTGGATGCGCGCGATCTGCCCGACAGCCGAGCCCACCGCCCCGCTGGCCGCGGCCACCACCACTGTCTCGCCCGCCTTGGGCTTGCCGATCTCACGCAGGCCGGAGTATGCCGTCAGCCCCGGCATGCCCAGCACGCCAAGCGCGGTGGAGGGCGGCGCGGCGGCCGGATCCAGCTTGCGCAGGCGCTGGCCATCGGATACCGCATAACGCTGCCAGCCCGCATAGGCCGACACCAGGTCGCCTTCGTGCCACAAGGCATGGCGCGACGCGACGACGCGCGACACCGTGCCGCCCACGATCACGTCGCCCAACGCCAGCGACGGCGCATAGGACTTCAGGTCGCGCATGCGGCCGCGCATGTACGGGTCCAGCGACAGGTACACCGTTTCCAGCAGCACCTCGCCTTCCTTCAGCGCCGGCACGGGCGCGGTCTCCACGCGGAAATCGCCGGGCCTGGGCGCGCCGTCGGGACGCGCGGCGAGAACGATGCGGGTATTGGTCTTGGCACTCATCCATCAGCTCCTTTCAAACGGGGGTGGCGCAGCGAGGACGACGCCGTCCGCCTGCGCATGACCCTCATGGTAGGGATCGCACAGTCATATTGGTAGACTGATATCCAATATTCCAGACTTAACACAATCATGATATCTGACGCCTTCGACCCCGCACTGCTGCGCACTTTCGTCGCCGTCTGCCAGCACGGCAGCCTCAGCCGCGCGGCGGAACAGGCGGGCCGGGCGCAGTCCGCGCTCAGCACGCAGATCCGCCGGCTGGAGGAACGGGTGGGCAAACGGCTGCTGCACCGCAACGGGCGCGGCGTCCTGCCCACGACCGACGGCGAATTGCTGCTGGGCTATGCCCAACGGATTCTTGCGCTGGGCGAAGCGGCGGCCGCCAGGCTGGGGGAGCGCGCCCTGGCAGGCAGCGTGCGCGTGGGCCTGGCCGAAGACGTCGCGATCTCCGCGCTGCCGGCGGCGCTGGGCCGGCTGCGGCGCTCGTGCCCGCAACTGCACCTGGAAATCGTCATCGACCACGGCGACGCGCTGGCGCAGGCGTGGCAGGAAGGCACATTGGACATCGCCATCAGCGGGTGCTCGGCCTTCGCCGCCGAGCCCGTCGACACCTGGATGGTCGACCTTCATTGGGCCTGCGCCATCGACGAGACGCCGGACCCCGCCAGGCCGCTGGACGTCATCGTCTATGCCGAGCCCTGCGCGTGGCGGCGGATCATGTTCGAAACGCTGACGGCCGCCGGCCGCGACTTCCGCGTGGCGCTGACCAGCCACAACATCGGCGCCATCGCCACCGCGGTGGAGCACGGGCTGGGCGTGGCGCTGCTGACAGCGGAAAGCGTGCGCCCCGACACCATGCGGGTGCTGCCCATCACGGATGCGGATGGCAAGGGGCTGAGCGTGCGGTATGGACTGTTCGCGGGCAACCGCCTGGATAACAGCGGCCGCGCCGTGCTGGCGCTCCTGCAGGACAGCCTGCGCGGCAGGCAGCCGGCCAGGACCGCCTGACACCCGCGCACGCGGCAATCACTGCGGCGTGCCGCGCTCCACCAGCAGCACCGCGGCCTGCACCCGGGAATTCAGGCCCAGCTTGCGCAGGATGTGCTGGACGTGGATCTTCACCGTGGCCTCGGCTATCGACAGCGTGCGCGCGATTTCCTTGTTGCTCGCCCCCGCCGCGATCTCGCGCAGGATGTCCAGCTCCCGGCTGGAAAGCACTGCCAGCGGATCGGCGGGCGGCGGCGCGCCGGGCGCCTGCGCATGCAGGGATTGAAACGCGCTGACCAGCTTGTCCGTCATTTCCGGGCTGACGGTCGACTGTCCGCGCGCCACGCGCTCGATGGCGCCGACCAGCACGTCGCTATCCACCGTCTTCAGCAGGTAGCCGCTTGCGCCTCCCTGCAGCGCGGCGGTCATGGTGTCGGCATCCTCGCTCACGGTCAGCATCAGCACGCGCGCGGCGGGCGCCGCCTGCTTCAGGCCCTGCAGCACGTCCACGCCGGTTACGCCCGGCAGATGATGATCCAGCAGGATCACGTCGGGCTGCAACGCGGCGGCACGGCGCAAGGCCTCGCCGCCGTCGGCCGCCTCGCCCACCACCTCCAGCTGCGGACAGGTGGCCAGCAAGGCCATGATGCCTCTGCGAAAAAGGGTATGGTCATCGACCACCAGCAGGCGCACGCGCCCGGTCTGCGTCATGATCAGGTTCCTTCCGTCGATTTTCCCGCCGACGTGGGCAAGGAGGCCGGCAATACGAGCGTCACGCACGTCCCGTGCCCCGGCGCGGCCGAGATATCCAGTGACGCACCGATCCCGGCGGCGCGCTCGCGCATGATGCGCAGACCCACGTGCGTTTCGTCGACGCCGCGGGCGGCGTCCATGCCGCAGCCATCGTCCCGCACGGTGATCACCCATTGGGGGGACTGCCGCACCGCCACCCAGACGCGGCTTGCACGGGCGTGCTTGCGCACATTGGACAGCGCCTCCTGGATCACGTGCAACACCTGGATCTGGACGTCGGGCGGCAAGGCCATGCCCTCCCCCAGGATATCCAGCTCGGTCTGCAGGCCGGTCTGGTGCTCGAACTTGGTCAGCGTCGTGCGCAGCGCGGGCGCGATGTCCTCGTTGTTGGTGCGGGTGCGGAAATGCAGCAGCAGCTCGCGCACGTCCGACAGGCTCTCCTTGATCCCGGCGTCCAGCTCCGCCAGCGTGCCCTGGACGCCGGTCGTGGCGCCGCCGGGCGCGCGCTTGACCTCTTCACGCAGCAGGGAAGCCTGGATCTTGAGGAAGGACAGGCTCTGGGCGATGGAGTCGTGCAATTCGCGCGCCAGCAGCCCCCGCTCTTCGGCCACCGCGGCTTCGCGGCGCAAGGCGTCGGCCCGCAAGCCCTCCATCGCGCCGGCCAGATGGCTGGCCAGCGTATCCAGCAACACGCGGTCCTCCTTGCCCAGCACGGTAGGCGCCAGGAAGAACAGATCGATTTCCCCCACGACGCGATCCTGCAGCTTCACCGGCGCGCTCAGGACGCTGGCGTAGCCGGCACGCTGGCACTGCTTCGCATCCAGCCCCGCTGGCGACACGCCGACACGCAGCTCGTTCAGGGCGAACATGCGCGTCTGCGCCCGTTCGCGCGGCTGCCCGCAGAAGCAATCCCCCGCCGGCAGGCAATACTCGTCCTGCGTCAGTTGCGCCGGCAGCCCTTCGGATGCCAGCATCATGTAGCGGCGCGTGTGCTCATCCGCCCATCGCACGACGGACGCATCCGCATGCAGCGCGCGCCGCGTATGCGAGGCGAAGCCTTGGGCCAACGCCTCCAGCGTGCCGGCGCGCGCAGCCAGCGCGGCCCCTTCGTACAGCACAGCCAGACGGGCACGCTCGGCTTCCAGGTGCAGGGTCTTCTCCCGCACCCGGCGTTCCAGGCTGGCGTAGAGATCCTGCAGCCTCGCACTCATGCGGTTGAACCCCTTTGCCACCGCGCCGAACTCATCGTCGCTGAGCACGGCCACGCGCGCGGACAAATCTCCGCTCTCGACGCGGCCCAGCCCCTCGCGCAAGCGCGCCAAGGGCGAGAAGATCAGCAATTGCGCCGCATAGAGCACCCCCAGCGCGGCGGTGATGGCAAGCACCATCACCACGAACTGGGCGGTGTTGAGCAGCGTGGTCCAGCGGGCCAGTTGCTGCTCGATGGTGAACACCAGGTGATCGATGGTGCGCACCGCGTCGCCGGCCTGCCGGGTGATGCGTTCGGCGACGGGCGCCGCACCGCTCCCCCATTCCTGGCGCAGGCCGCGCCACTGCCGGCCAACCTCCGCCAATGCCTCGCGCGACGCGTCGTCGCGCGGCACGGCCAGGGGCCGCGCCGGATCGCCGTCGTGCAGCAGCTGCAGGCTGGCATCGTATTGACTGAGCAGGGCATGGACCGAGGCGTGATCGCTGGCGGCCAGCGCCGCGGCCAGCTGCCAGGTTCGCATGCGCATGCGGCCGGCTTCGTTCACGGCCGCGGCGCCGCCTTCCAGCTGCCACGTGACCCAGAGGGTGACGCCGATCGAGGAAAGCGCCAGCAGCAGGATCACGCAGCCGATGGCGCCGATCTTGGCGGCCAGTTGACGCCGAGGCCGGGACGCGAGCAAGCGCCCGTCGTCAGCAGGCGGCGTCGCCATGGCGATTGGCAAGGCTTGCGGTGCCGGCGCGGATAATGATCGAACGGTTCATCTGACGGTCAGGCTGGTGACTTGCGGGCAGGATCGCCATGATAGCGTGCCGTGGCGGCGCTTCCGCTCATTGCACCAGCGGCGAAGACGTTCCATCCAGGTCCACGCCCGACACCGTGGCCTCGCCCGCCAGCACGCGGAGATATTGCGTGAGCGCGGTGGCGAAACTCTGCTGGCGCAGCGTCTGGACAACCGCCGCACGCACCACCTCGTAGGCCGGCACGTCACCGGGCTCGCGCGCCAGCACCTCGACCACATGGAACCCGAAACGGCTATGCACCAGGCGGGGCAGCACGCCGACCTCGGCATGCCCGAACAATTCGCGCGCAAACTCCGGCGCGCACTCGTTGCTGTTGAGCCAACCCAGCATGCCGCCTTCCTTGCCGGAGGGGCAATTGCTGGTCGTCGCCGCAGCCTGGGCGAAGCGGTCGCCCACGGCCAGTTCGGCCGGCGTCGCGTTGCGCACGTCGAGCAGGCACGCCTCGGCGCGCTGGCGCAAGGCATTGACGTCCACGCCCGGCGTCACGGCGAACAGCACGTGGCGCGCCCGCACGCGCTCACCCACGGCATAGCGCGCCGCATGCGCGGCATGATGGCGGCGGCAGGCCTCCTCGCTCGGCTCGGGCAGGCGCAAGACGTCGTCCAGCAGGCGCTCGATGGCGTCGGCAGCCGCCTGGCTGATCGCGCCCGCGGCAGGCGGCGGATCGTCGGCAGCCAGCAGGCCTTGCGCGATCGCTGCCTGGCGCAACAGCTCGGTACAGGCGCGCTGGCGCAGGTCGCCCTCGCCGAGGATCTCCTGGGCGGTGGCCAGCGGCACGCCGTTGACCAGGGGCACGGAAGGGAATGTCGTCGGCGCGTTCATGCGCGGCCTCCTTCGCGGCGCGCCGGATCCTGGGCGCGGGGCAGGTTCAGGCGCCGCGAGCGCACGAGCTGGTAGGGCCGCAACACATACGCCAGCGAAGCGAAGCCGCTCCAGACATGCACCAGCCGGCTGAACGGGAACAACAGGAAGATCGTCATGCCCAGCACCATGTGCACCTTGAAAGGCCAGTCGATGGCGATCAAGGCACTGGCGTCGGGGCGGAACGTGACCAGGTGCTGGGCCCAGTCGGCCAGGATCAGCATCGCGCTGGCGTCGGCGCGGTGCGCATACGAGAACGGCAGCGTGACGAGTCCGAGCACCAGCTGGATCCACAGGATGATCAGGATGGCCAGGTCGGTCTTGTGGCTGGTGAGCCGGATGCGCGGGTCGAACATGCGGCGGTGCAGCAGCATCGTCAGTCCGACGAAGCACACCAGGCCCGCCACGCCGCCGGACACGATGGCCAGCATCTGCTTCTGCGGCGCGGTGATCAGCCACTCATAGAAGATGTGGGGCGTCAGCAGCCCGACGGTATGTCCCACGAACAGGAACAGGATGCCGATGTGGAAGAGGTTGCTGCCCCAGCGCAGCTGGCGCGCGCGCAGCATCTGCGAGGAATCGCTTTTCCAGGTGTACTGGTCGCGGTCGAAGCGCGCCAGGCTGCCCATCAGGAACACCGCGAGACAGATGTACGGATAGACGTTGAACAGGAAGTTGTGCAGGATGACCGGCATGGCAATCTCCTTGGATCAGGCCGCCGCGCCGGGCGGGCGGCGCAGGATGTGGACGGGCTGGGCCGCAGCGGGTGAAGCCGGCTTGGGCGAGGCCTGCCCCTGGGTGCTGCAACCGCCGAAAACGGGAGGCTCCTGCCAGGTGTCGTCTAGCGGCGCATCCTCCTGCACCGAGGAGGGCTGCGAGGATTCTCCGGAAAGATCCAGGACGGCGGCAATCACGCAGGCATAGTCGCTGCCGCGCTTCTGCAGCGCCCCCAGGATGGCCCGCAGGATATGCGCGAACTCGCCGATGAAGGCGCGCGCTTCGCGGGTGGGCTGCGTCGAGGCGTACTCCAGCAGGACCGTCAGGTGATCGGGCAACTCGGCCGGGTCCAGCAGCAGCCCCGCCTGTTCATAGGTTTTCACCAGGTCGATCATGGCGGGGCCGCGATCGCGCGAGTCTCCATGCACGTGCTCGAACAGGTGCAGCGCCGTGCCGCGCCCGCGGTCGAACAGGTCGACATAGGCGGCCTCGGCATCCATGCCCTCGGCCAGCAGGCGGTCCATCAACGCATCCAGCTCGCTGCGGCGTATCGCGCCGATGGCCTGCTCGGCGTTCAGCGCCGCGTGGATATCGGTCAGGTGGCCGCGCATCGCGGCATCGGGGTAGCGCAGCAGGTGGGCCAGCGCGCGCAAGGTGAAGGCAATGCGATAGGTCATGGCGTCTCTCCTACAGGTCCACCTGGATGGGAATGGTCCGCTTCTTCTCGCTGCCGAAGAGGCTGGTCTCGGTCACGCCCTCGCTGCAGCCGTTGCCGAAAGAGAAACCGCAACCGCCATGCAGGTTGAAGGCGTTCTCGGCATACTCGCGGTGCGCGGTCGGGATCACGAAGCGGTCTTCATAATTGGCGATCGCCATGATGTGGTACATGTCCTCGACCTGCGCGGCCGACAGGCCGACCTGGTCGATCGCCGCCACGTTGGGCGCGCCTTCGACGTGCTTGCCGCGCTGGTAGGCGCGCATCGCCAGCATGCGCTCCAGCGCCCGGACCACGGGCACGGTATCGCCGGCCGTCAGCAGGTTGGCCAGGTACTTCACCGGGATGCGCAACTGCTTCACGTCGGGCAGTTCCCCGTTCACGCCCAGGTGCCCGGCATTGCCGGCCGAGGTGATGGGCGAAAGCGGCGGCACATACCAGACCATCGGCATGGTGCGGTATTCGGGGTGCAGCGGCAGCGCCACGCGCCAGTCCACGGCCATCTTGTAGACCGGGCTGTTGCGGGCGGCCTCCAGCCAGCTGTCCGGCACGCCATCGCGACGCGCCTGGGCGATCACCGCGGGGTCATGCGGATCGAGGAAAACGCCAAGCTGCGCCTCGTACAGGTCGCGGTCCTTTTCGACGCTGGCGGCCGCCTCGATGCGGTCGGCGTCATACAGCAGCACGCCCAGGTAGCGGATGCGGCCCACGCAGGTCTCGGAGCACACGGTGGGCTGGCCGGCCTCGATGCGGGGATAGCAGAAGATGCACTTCTCGGCCTTGCCGCTCTTCCAGTTGTAGTAGATCTTCTTGTAGGGACAGCCCGACACGCACATGCGCCAGCCGCGGCACTTGTCCTGGTCAATCAGCACGATGCCGTCTTCCTCGCGCTTGTAGATCGAGCCCGAGGGGCAGCTCGCCACGCAGGCCGGGTTCAGGCAATGCTCGCACAGGCGAGGCAGGTACATCATGAAGGTGTTCTCGAACTGCCCGTAGATGTCCTTCTGCACGTCCTCGAAATTGCTGTCCTTGGAGCGCTTGCTGAATTCCCCGCCCAGGATCTCCTCCCAGTTGGGCCCCCACTCGATGCGCTCCATGCGCTGCCCGGTGATCAGGCTGCGCGGGCGCGCGGTCGGCGCGGCCTTCATCTCGCGCGCCGTGTGCAGGTGTTCGTAGTCGAAGGTGAACGGCTCGTAGTAGTCGTCGATCTCCGGCATGTTCGGGTTGGCGAAGATCTTCATCAGCAGCTGCCACTTGCCGCCCTGGCGCGGCACGATGCTGCCGTCGGCCTTGCGCGTCCAGCCGCCGTTCCACTTGTCCTGGTTCTCCCATTCCTTGGGATATCCGATGCCGGGCTTGCTTTCGACGTTGTTGAACCACGCGTACTCCACGCCCGGGCGGCTGGTCCAGACGTTCTTGCACGTCACGCTACAGGTGTGGCAACCGATGCACTTGTCCAGGTTCAGGACCATGCCGATCTGCGCTCTTACTCTCATGGTGTGCTCCTTGTGGCGCCCGCGTCAGGGGTTCTCGCCCTGTGATTGGAAGACCGGGGCCAGATGATCCCCGCGTGGCGTGTCCAGCCAATCGACCTTCGCCATCTTGCGCACCACCACGAATTCATCGCGGTTCGTGCCGATCGTGCCGTAGTAGTTGAACCCGTAGCTGTACTGCGCATACCCGCCGATCATGTGCGTCGGCTTGAGCACGATGCGCGTCACCGAGTTGTGGATGCCGCCGCGCACGCCGGTGATTTCGCTGCCCGGTGTGTTGATGATCTTTTCCTGCGCGTGATACATCATCACCATGCCGGGCTTCACCCGCTGGCTGACCACCGCGCGCACGGCGACGGCGCCGTTCAGGTTGAACATCTCCATCCAGTCGTTGTCCTCGATGCCGGCGCGCCGCGCGTCCTCCTCGCTGATCCAGGCCACCGGGCCGCCCCGGTTCAAGGTCAGCATCAGCAGGTTGTCGGTGTACGTGCTGTGGATGCCCCACTTCTGGTGAGGCGTGATGAAGTTCAGCTGGATCTCGGGATGACCGTTGGGCTTGATGCCCTGCATGCCCGCGGTCGCCTTCATGTCCACCGGCGGCCGGTAGCTGCTGAAGCCTTCGCCGAAGGCGATCATCCAGGGATGGTCCTGGTAGAACTGCTGCCGTCCGGTCAGCGTGCGCCACGGGATCAGCTCGTGCACGTTGGTGTAGCCCGCGTTGTAGCTGACGGTCTCGCTCTCGATGCCGCTCCAGGTCGGCGAACTGATGATCTTGCGCGGCTGCGCCTGGATGTCGCGATAGCGGATCTTCTCGTCCTCGCGATACAGCGCCAGGTGCTTGTGGTCCCGCCCGGTGATCGACGACAGCGCCTCCCAGGCCTTCACCGCGACGTGGCCGTTGGTCTCGGGCGCCAGCAGCAGGATCGTCTCGCAGGCGTCGATGTCGCTCACGATGCGCGGGCGTCCCTCGGACACGCCCGGCTCGCGCACCACGCCATTCAACTGGCCCAGTTGCTCGACCTCTGTGCCGGTCTTCCAGCCGATGCCCTTGCCGCCGTTGCCCAGCTTGTCCATCAGCGGGCCCAGCGCGGTGAACTGCTTGTACAGGTTGGGATAGTCGCGCGTGACCACGGTGACCTGCGGCGCGGTCTTGCCCGGGACCAGTTCGCACTGGCCCTTCTTCCATTCGGACACGCCGTCGGGCTGGGCCAGTTCCTGCGGCGTGTCGTGCATCAGCGGCGTCAGCACCACGTCGCGCTCCACGCCCAGATGGCCCACGCAGACCTCGCTGAAGGCCTTGGCGAAGCCCTTGTATATCTCCCAGTCGCTGCGCGACTCCCATACCGGGTCCACCGCCGCCGACAGCGGGTGGATGAAGGGATGCATGTCGCTGGTGTTGAGGTCGTTCTTCTCGTACCAGCTGGCCGTGGGCAGGACGACGTCCGAGTAGAGGCAGGTGGTGCTCATGCGGAAATCCAGCGTCACCAGCAGGTCCAGCTTGCCTTGCGGCGCCTCGGCGTGCCAGGCCACCTCGGCCGGCCTGGCATCGTCGTGCCCCAGGTCCTTGCCCTGCACGCCGTTCTCGGTGCCAAGCAGGTGCTTGCAGAAATACTCGTGCCCCTTGCCGCTGGAACCCAGCAGGTTGCTGCGCCACACGAACAGGTTGCGGGGCCAGTTCTCGGGTGCGTCCGGGTCTTCGCAGCTCATGCTCAGCCGCCCGTCCGTCAGGGCCTGGGCGACATAGTCGCGCGGACTCACCCCCTCGGCCTCGGCTTGCGCGGCCAGCCCGAGCGGATTGGCCTTGAGTTGCGGCGCGCTGGGCAGCCAGCCCATGCGTTCGGCCCGCACGTTGTAGTCGATCATGCTGCCGCCGAACTGCGCACGGTCGGCCAGCGGGCTCACGATCTCGGACATGTCCAGCTTTTCGTAGCGCCACTGGTCTGTGTGGGCATAGAAGAAGCTGGTGCTGTTCTGCTGGCGCGGCGGACGCGACCAGTCCAGCGCGAAGGCCAGGGCGGTCCAGCCGGTCTGGGGCCGCAGCTTCTCCTGCCCCACGTAATGCGACCAGCCACCACCGCTCTGCCCGATGCAGCCGCACAGCATCAGCAGGTTGATGACGCCGCGATAGTTCATGTCGCAGTGATACCAGTGGTTCATGGCCGCGCCGATGATCACCATGGACTTGCCGCGGGTCTTGTCCGCGTTGGCCGCGAACTCGCGGGCCACCGTCACGATCTGCTGGCGCGGCACCCCGGTGATCTGCTCGGCCCATGCCGGCGTATAGGGCGCGTTGTCGTCGTAGCTGGCCGCGCCGCTGCCCAGGCCCCGGTCGATGCCGTATTGCGCCGCCTGCAAGTCGAACACCGTGGCCACCAGCGCCGTGCCGCCATTGCCCAGCGCCAGCCGGCATGCCGGCACGCGGGCGGCATTCACGTCGCTGCCCTGCGCATTGGCCGGGAAGTTCGGCGTCTCGATGCCACCGAAGTAGGGGAAGCCGACAGACACGATCTCGTGGCCGCCCGCCTCGCCTTCCAGCAGGGACAGCCGCAACGTCACCGCCGCGCCCTCGCGCGCGTCCTTGCTCTCCAGGTTCCACCTGGCCGCGTCCTCGCGGCCCTCGGCGCCCCAGCGGAAACCGATGGATCCCTGCGGCAGCACCACACGCCCCGTGGCGTCCAGCGCCAGAGTCTTCCATTCCGGGTTGTTGGCCTGGCCCAGCTTGCCGTCCAGATCATTGGCGCGCAGATAGCGGTCGGGAACCTGCACGACGCTGCCGTCGGCCAGCGTCTTTTCCTTCAGCAGCACCAGCATCGGCAGGTCGGTATAGCGGCGCGCATAGTCGTCGAAATACGCGCTGCGGCGGTCGAAATAGAACTCCTTGAAGGCCACGTGCCCCATCGCCATGGCCAGGGCGGCATCCGTGCCCTGCTTGGGATGCAGCCAGATGTCCGCCAGTTTGGCCACCTCGCTGTAGTCGGGCGTCACCGCCACGGTCTTCGCGCCCTTGTAGCGGACCTCGGTGAAGAAATGCGCGTCCGGCGTGCGCGTCTGCGGCACGTTCGAACCCCAGGCGATGATGTAGTGGCTGTTGTACCAGTCGGCCGACTCCGGCACATCGGTCTGTTCGCCCCATACCTGCGGGCTGGCCGGCGGCAGGTCGCAATACCAATCGTAGAAACTCATGCAGACGCCGCCCAACAGGCTCAGGTAGCGGCTGCCCGCCGCATAGCTCACCATGCTCATCGCGGGAATCGGCGAGAAACCGATGATGCGGTCGGGGCCGTGCTGCTTGATGGTGTAGACGTTGGCGGCCGCGATCAGCTGGTTCACTTCGTCCCACGTGCTGCGCACGAAGCCGCCCATGCCGCGGACCTGCTGGTAATCGCGCCGGGCGGCGTCATCCTGGACGATCAGCGCCCACGCATCCACCGGCGACCTGGCCACCTTCAGCGCCACGCGCCAGCGCTCCAGCAGGCGGCCACGCACCATGGGGTACTTCACGCGGTTGGCGCTGTACAGATACCAGGAATAGCTGGCGCCGCGCGCGCAACCCCGGGGCTCGTGGTTGGGCATGTCCCAACGCGTACGGGGGTAATCGGTCTGTTGCGTCTCCCAGGTGACGATGCCGCCCTTCACGTAGATCTTCCACGAACAGGAACCCGTACAGTTCACGCCATGCGTGCTGCGCACGATCTTGTCGTGGGCCCAGCGTTCACGGTAGGCGTCTTCCCAGGTGCGGTCTTCGCCGGTGGTCCGGCCATGCTTGCCCGAGAAGGACTCCTTGGGCAGGCGGAAATGGGTCAGTCGATCGAGGAAATGGCTCATGGCTCTCGTCTTTTCTCGTGGAATGTCAGCAGGGCATGCCGGCGTCGCGGCGGGCATAGCACCACCACGTCAACCCGACGCACAGGAGGTAGAAGGCCGAGAAGATCCACAGCGCCGCCTCGGGCCCGCCCGTCAGCGCAATCGCGCTGCCATAGCTCTTGGGGATGAAGAAACCGCCGTAGGCGCCAAACGCGCCGGCAAAGCCCACCGCGGCCGCCCCGAGCAGGTTGCCTTCCTTGACCGCGGCGGCCTGCGCGGCCTCGCCGGGTCCGGCACGGCGCCGGGCCAGCGTGTTGAAGATGACCGGAATCATCCGGAAGGTCGATCCGTTGCCGATGCCCGTGGTCACGAACAACACCAGGAACATCAGGAAGAACCCCGTGAAACTGCCCGCTTCGGGGCCCAGCGGCAGCGCCCACGTGCCGGCCCCCTTGGGCAGAAACACCAGCACGCCCACCACCGCGGCGGCCATCGCGAGAAAGTTCCACATCGTGACCACCCCGCCCCCCAGCTTGTCGGACAGCCAGCCGCCGAAAGGCCGCGCCAGCGCGCCCACCAGGGGTCCCAGCCAGGCGTAGGCCAGCGGGTCCACCTGCGGGAACTGGCTCTTGATCAGCAGGGGAAAGCCCGCCGCAAAGCCGATGAAGGAGCCGAAGGTGCCGAGATACAGCAGGCACATCAGCCAGTTGTGCGGCTGCGTGAAGATCGCGGCCTGGTCGCTCATCGACGCCTTCGCATCGGCCAGGTCATTCATGGCGAACCAGGCCACCACCGACACGAGCGCGATCCACGGCACCCAGATGAAGGCGGCGTTCTGCATCCAGACAGGGACGTTCTGTCCGGCGCGCAAGGCCATCTGGGGCTCGCCGCCGAAGAGGCCCAGGACGCCCACGGTGATCACCAGCGGGCTCAGGAACTGCACCACCGACACGCCCAGGTTGCCCAGGCCCGCATTCACGCCCAGCGCCGACCCCTTGCGCGCCTGCGGGAAAAAGTAGCTGATGTTCGCCATGCTGGAGCTGAAGTTGCCGCCGCCCAGGCCGCACAGCAACGCCAGCACCAGCATCGTCGGATACGGCGTCTCCGGGTCCTGCACGGCGAAGCCGATGCCCAGCGCCGGGATCAGCAGGGTCGCGGTCGAGATCGCGGTCCAGCGCCGGCCGCCGAAGATCGGCACCATGAAGGAATAGAAGATGCGCAAGGTCGCGCCGCTCAGGGCGGGCGCCGCCGCCAGCCAGAACAGCTGGTTCGTCGAGTACCGGAAGCCCAGCGAGGGCAAACTGACCGCGACCACGCTCCATACCTGCCAGACGGCGAAGGCGAGAAACAGGGCGGGCACCGATATCCACAGGTTGAGCTTGGCGATGGCCTCGCCCTCGCGCTCCCAGAAGGCCTTGTCCTCCGGGGTCCATATCTTGAGCGTACGGCCCGGCCGCGCGTGCGAGGAGATCATGATCGCTCCAGTTCAGAAGCCTTCTGCGCCGGCGCGGCGCCCATCACGTCGGTGCGGCGCACCTCGGTCCAGTACATCCAGATCAGCGACACCCACACCACGCCGTACAGCAGCATGAAGGCGCTGGCGCGCACGCCGGTCAGGTCGAGCAGCAGGCCGAACAGGATCGGCAGCACGAAGCCCCCCAGGCCGCCGGCCAGGCCGACGATGCCGCTGATGGCGCCGATGTTCTGGGGATACTCATCGCTGATGTACTTGAAGACGCTGGCCTTGCCGAAAGCGAAGGCCACGCCCAGCAGGCCCATCAAGGCGGTGAACACATAGACGTTCAGTCCCAGGTGGAAGGCGCGCACGCCGTCGACGGTGGCAATGCGGAATTCGGTCTGCGGATAGCTCAGCAGGAAGAGACAGATCCAGCTCACCCACATGACCCACCAGGTGACGCGGTGCGCGCCATAGCGGTCCGACAAGGCACCGCCGATCGCGCGCAGCACGCCGCCCGGCAGCGAGAAACAGGCCGCCAGCAGCGCGGCGCTCTGGATGCTCAGGCCGTATTCGCCCACGTAGTACTGCACCATCCACAATGCCAGCGCCACATAGCCGCCGAAGACGATGCTGTAGTACTGGCAATACTTGAGCACGCGCGGGTCCTTGAGCGCCTTCAGCTGGTCGCTGAAACGCACCGTGCTGGGCACGAGGTGCCGGGGGTCATGCGCGCTGAAGAGCCAGAACAGCACGACGGTGCCCGCCATGATCGCCGCGTAGACCTGCGGCACGAGGGTCCAGCCGCCGGCCACGAGCAGCGCGGGCGCCAGGAACTTGTTGACGGCCGAGCCGGCATTGCCCGCGCCGTAGACGCCCATGGCCATGCCCTGGCGCTGCTTCGGGAACCAGCGCGCGACATAGGGAGTACCGACCGAGAAAGTGCCGCCCGCCAACCCTACGAAGAGGCCGATCACCAGGAATTGCCAGTACTGGGTGGCATGGGCCATCAGCCAGATGGCCGGCACCGTCGACGCCATCAGCACCGCCATCACGATGCGCCCGCCGTAGCGGTCGGTCCAGATGCCCAGCGGCACGCGCACGAGCGACCCGGTCAGGACAGGCATCGCGGTCAACAGCCCGAATTGCGTGGCGCTCAGGTCCAGCGACTGCTGCAAGGGAATGCCGATGACCCCGAACATCATCCACACCATGAAGCACACGGTGAAGGCCAGCGTGCTGACGGCCAGCACTCGCCAGCTCTGGCGCGATACAGCAGGAATGTCGGACGAGGGAGTCATGGTGGCGGCCTGGGTGCAATGTCACACCAGCACTGTCGCTCACCCGCGGCATCGCGACCATCCCTCGCTTGACCCGGCCGGGCCGCGCAGAAGGACTATGCCGGGGCGCCCGGCAGCAGCCGAAAGGACTACACCCCCCCCCGCCGGGGCGGCTTACTCGTGCAGCAACGTCACCAGCACCACGGCGTCCTCGCGGGCCTGCACGGCGTGCTGCTGTCCGCCCGGCAGCACGACCAGCTGGCCGGCCGCCAGGGGACAGAGACGCTCGTCCGCGGTGACGTCCACCTGGCCCGCCAGGCATTGGATGGTGATTTCGGCCGCCACGTGGTGGGCCGGCAAGCCGTGGCCGGCGGCCAGCACCAGGCGCAGCAGCTGGACGCGCGGCGTCCTGAGCAGGCTGGTGCTGACGGCCCCGGGCGGCGTCTCGCCGTCCGGGAACAATTCGATGACCTCAAGGGGGTGTGCGTGCTTCAAGGCCATGGCGGTTCTCCTCGACGCCGGGGCTGCCGGCCCGCCGCCCCGGTTGTTGGGGGGGGCGGCGACGCGCCGCCCCTTTCCCTCGCTGTTTGCTACCTGAGCTGCACCTTCGCCGCATCCAGGATCGTCAGCAGCGGCCGATGCAGGGCCCGCAGGCTCTGGCCCTTCTCGACGTCCAGGTATTCCTTTTCCGCCGAGTGCGCGTGGTCGCCCACGCCCGCGCCGATCCCCACCGTGGGAATGTTCATGCTCATGGGGATGTTGCCGTCGGTGCTGCTGCTGTTGGGACGGCCCTTCCACCCCTGCGCGCGCGTGGCGGCCAGGGCGATCTGCGCCAGGCGATGGTCCTCGGCGGTCTGGCCCGGCGGACGGTCTCCCACCAGTTCGTAGTCCAACGCGATGGGGCCGGTCTTGGTGGTGCGCGCCTTGTTCTCCTGCTCGGCCGCGGCCTTGATGATTTCAAGGAACTGCTGCTCCACCGAGGCCAGGTCCTTCATGGACGTCGAGCGCATGTCCACCAGCATCCACGCATCACTGGGAATGGCGTTCACCGAGGTGCCGCCGCCCACCACGCCCACGCTGTAGGTCGTGCCCTTGGGCGCCTCCACCTTGCCGAACTCGGCCATGGCGTTGCCCAGCGCGTACATCGGATTCACCATGCCGAAGGCGCGATAGCTGTGGCCGCCCGGGCCCTTGAAGTGCACCTCGTAGCGTTTGCTGCCCGGGCCTTCCAGCGTCACCTGCTCGGGATTCGAACCGTCCACGATGATGGCGGACGTGATGCGGTCCTTGTACTCGCCCTTGCCGAACAGGTGCTTCACGCCCCGCAGGTCGCCCAGGCCTTCCTCGCCCACCGAGCCCACGAACAGCAGGTTCTCTTCCGTCTGGATGCCGGCCTGCTTCATGGCGCGCACATAGGCCAGCAAGGCCACCAGGCCACGCGTGTCATCGGCGATGCCCGGCGCCAGGATCCTGGTGCCCTCGCGGCGGATCTTCAGGTCCTGCTCCAGCGGGAACACCGTGTCGATGTGCGCGATCACCGCATGCACGTCCTTGCGCTTGGCCGTGCCTTCCCACAGCGCCAGCACATTGCCCTCTTCGTCGATCTTCGCGTCAAGGCCGGCCTCCTTCATCAGCGCGGCAAAGGCCTTGGCCTTTTTCTCCTCGCCGAAAGGCGGCGCGGGAATCTGCTGGAGCTGGATGTTCTGTTCGACGATGTTGTCGTGGTCCTTGTCCAGCAGGTCGGACAAGGCCTTGTACTCGGCGGATTTCATCAACCGCGCCACTGCGGCATCGGCTTCCTGCGCCGACATCGCCAGGGCCGCCGGCGCGGCCCCCACCGACATCGCCACCAAGGCCAGCGACAGGCCCGCCCGTTGCAAACGCTTGTTCCATTGCAGCATGTGCATGATTCCCCTTGAGATCGTTGAATGGCACGGCGCGGCCATGCCAGCCCCGCACGCGGCCACGCCGCCGCAACCTTCAGGCGGGTGACACGATCTTGTAATGGGTGGGTTTGGAGACCGTCAATCCGACATGGTCCCGATGGCGCGCGGCCCCGCCCTGTGCGCCCCCCGTGGCTGCAACGTCTGGGTACAAAAATGCCCCCACGCCACGCCGCCGCGCAACGCCAGCCCTTATTGAAGGCCCCACGCCCACAGGCTCACCGTCACCACGCCCAGCAGGGTCGTCAGTGTGATGGTGGAGGCAGCCAGGCTCTGGCCGGCCTTGAAGCGTTCGGCCACCAGCCAGGCATTCACGCCGGTGGGAATCGAGGCATTCAGCACCAGCGCCATGGCCCAGTCGCGCGGCAGTGCCAGCGCCCAGCTGGCCGCCAGCACGACGGCGGGCAGCAGGAGCAGCTTGAACGACGTGGACATCGCCGCCAGGTTGAGCTCGCCACGCAGGGAATACTTTTCAAGCGTCATGCCGATGGACAGCAGGGCCAGCGGCCCCGCCACCTGGGCGATGGGATCGATCACCGCCGACGCGATGCGCGGCAGGCTGAAGCCCAGCAGGTTGAACAGCAGGCCCACCACCACCGCGATCACCAGCGGCGAGCGCACCAGGTTGCGCACCACCAGCCGTCCGACGGCCACCACGCCCTGGCTCGCGGTGCCGTCCTCCTTGGCCGCGGCGCGTTCCATCAGGATCAGGCCCGCCATCATCATCAGCGGCAGGTGCACCGCGATCAGCAGGGACAGCGCCACCAGGCCGTCAGGTCCGACGAAGCTGTCCACCAGCGGCAGGCCGATGAAGACGTTGTTGGCGAAGGCGCCGGACAGGCCCGCGATGACGCCCACCTTGGCATCGCGCTTGAAAAAGCGCCGGGCGATGAAGGTGCCCGCCGTCCACGTCACGATCACGCCGATGAAATAGGCCGCCCACAGCTTCACCGCCGAGGCCTCGCCCAGGTTCGCGTGCGCGAAGGTGCGGAAGATGAGGACAGGCAGCGCGATCTTGAAGACCAGCTCGCCCAGCACGGCATCGGCGCCGGCCTTGAGTATCCGTGCCTTGGCAAGGACCCAGCCCAGCAGGATCAGGACGAAGATGGGGACGACGCTCAGCAGGACGGCGGACACGGCTTTCGGGCTTCTTGGGAGGAAGCTCCGGAGCTTAGCGCGCTTCGCTCTCGTTGGGAAAATGGACAGTGGCGAAAACCAATGCATCGCCGTCCGTGCGCATGCCGGTGCGCGCGGGAGTGGCCGTAGCCGGCGCTGAGGGGGCTGCGGGGTTGCGGGTCAGGGCCTGAAGCACCGGCCCGGCAGGGCCGGCCGCCAACGTATACGTCACGGACTTGGCAGCCCGCGAGGACTCGACGATCTGCGCATCGCGCAGGATCGCCAGGTGCTGCGACAGGTTCGGCTGCTTGAGCCCCAGCCGCGCCTCGATGCCGGATACGGTCTGCGGCCCTTGCCCTTGCAAGAGCAGCGCAATGCTCAAGCGCACCGGATGGCCCAGCACGCGCAGGACGTTGGCGCAGGCCGTCACTTTCGGCGTATCGGGAAGCAGTGCATCGGTCATGGGCGTCGCTCGCGGCTCGGTAAAGAAAAGAGAGGGAACATATCCGGCAGGCTCAGGCCGGATCCACCGGCCGGGTCCGGTAGTACCAATCCACCGCGTGGGTGTCGGGCAGGCGCGTCTGCGCGTCCTCGAACGTGCGGGGCGGCGGCACGATGGCATCGTCGCCAGGCTGCCATCCCGCGGGCGTGTAGAGCGGCCGCTCATAGCTGAGCTTCACGGCCTGCAGCAGACGCAGCTCCTCGCTGATGGAGCGGCCCGTGGAAATGGGATACCAGTTGATGGCGCGGATGATGCCTTCCGGGTCGATCAGGAAAGTGCCACGCACGGTGCCAGACGAACTGGCATGGCGCTGGAGCATGCCATAGGCGCGCGCGATCGACATCGAAGGATCTTCGATGACCGGGAAAGGCACGTCGATGTCGAAATGGCTCTTGATGCTGTGGAGCCAGGCGAGATGCGAATAGAGCCCGTCGACCGACAGCGCCAGCAGTTGGCAACCCAGGGCCGCGAAACGGTCGGCAGCGCGGGCGTAGGCAATCAATTCGCTGGTGCAGACCGGCGTGAAGTCGGCCGGGTGTGAAAACAGAAGCACCCACCGCCCGCGGTAGGCCTTGAGCGACACCGTTCCCTGCGTGGATCTCGCCTCGAAATCCGGCGCTTCGTCATACAGGAAGGGAATGCTGGGCGGCCGGGCTGGCGCCAAGGGGTCGGGCTGAGACATGGATGCAGGACCAAGGCCGTAGATAGTTATTAATTATTGCATATGAAAGAGTCCCAGCCAACAGAAAAGCCTGAAGAAACCAGGAAGGCATCGAATAAGAATATGGCTTTTCATTTGTTGGTATTCGCAATCAACTAACCAATACTGTCTTGGCCGCGGGAGTCGCGTGCCGTCATGCATGCATTGGTGCGGCTCCCCGGCGCCCTCTCCCTGGCGTCCGGGCGGCGCGGGCAATCAGTTAGAAAATTCAATAATTCAAGGAAGAGCATGAGCGTAGCCATCCCGGGGCTGGTGGTGCCACCACTGACCCCCTTCGACGCCAATCAGCGTGTGGACGCGGAGGCGCTGCGCCGACAGGTGGACTACGTGGTCCAGGACTGCGATGCGTCCATGGTCGTGGCCGCCGGCGTGGAGGCGCAGGAATACACCTACCTGACGCTGGAGGAGCGCCGCGCGCTGATCCGCCAGACCGTGGATTTCGTGGATGGGCGCACGCCCGTCGCCGTCGGGATCTCCCACCCCTCCTTCAAGATCGCCGTCGAACTGGCCACGCTGGCGGCCGACCTGGGCGCCCACGCGGTGCAGTTGCTGGCGCCATTGCGGCCCTTCGGCGGACCGCCCACCCAGCGCGAGCTGCTGGCCTATGTGCAGGCCATCGCGCGCGAGACGCCGCTGCCCATCATGCTGTACCTGAACGCCGGCCCCGGCGCCGACGTCTCCGTGGAAGGCACGATCGAACTGGCACAGCTCGACAGCGTGAAGTATCTGAAGGAGAGCTCGCGGGACCTCTCACGCGTGGGCCGGCTGATCCACGAGATCGACCGAGCCGGACATGCCCGCTACTTCACCACCCTGCAGATGCTGCTGGCCACGCTGGAGCTGGGCGGCTCGGGCATCACCACGCCGCCCCCCGCCGCCGCGCTGGCAAGGCGGGTGATCGCGGCCCACCTGGCCGGCGATGCGGCGGAAGCCCGCCGCCTGCAAGGCCAGTTCGCGCTCTATCCCGCGCGCTGGATGAAGCACGGCCTGATGCCCACGATGAAAGCCTCGCTCAAGCTGCTGGGCGTGCCCGCGGGCGACCCCTATCCGCCGTTCCCCCCCATCGCCGGCGAGGAGTTGCAGGCGCTGGCCGACTACCTCGAGACCACCGACCTGACCGCCAAGGAAGCCAAGCATGCTTGACATCAAACGCCTTTCCATCGACGAAGCCGACATCCTTATCGAAGGCGCCGTCCGCAAATCGGAGGAACTGGGCATCCCGATGTGCATCGCCGTCACCGACGAGTCGGGGCACCTGCTGAATTTCCGCCGCATGGATGGCGGCAAGATCACCAGCATCAGCATCGCCATCGACAAAGCGTTCACCGGCGCGGGCGCGCGCAAGCCCACCCATGTCTACAACCAGCTGTGCGTGTCGGGCCAGCCCACCTTCGGCATCCATATCACCAACGGCGGCCACTTCTCCATCATCGGCGGCGGCTTTCCAGTGACGGTCGATGGCGCCATCGTGGGTGGCATCGGCATCAGCTCGGGCACCGCCAAGGAAGACCAGGTGGTAGGCGAGGCCGCGCTGGCGTACTTCCTGGCCAAGACGGGCTTCGACGCATGACCAGCCTGTCGGCCGTGTCGATCGGCGCGCTCGCCGCGCCAGCCGCCGCGTTCGCCCCCCCGTCGCGCGAAACGCCCGTGCGCATTCGCGGCCTGTCCTATACGGTTGGCGCGCAGGGCAGGCGCGCGCGCGCCACGCCCATTCTTGCAGGCGTCGACCTGGAGATCGCGCCACGTCAATTCGTGGCGCTGGTGGGTCCCAGCGGTTGCGGCAAGAGCACGCTGCTGAATTTCCTGGCCGGCCTGCTGCCGCCGCAGGCCGGTTCCTTATCGCTGGGCGAGCAGGAGCAGGGCCGCCCCCGCAGCGTGGGCTACATGTTCCAGCAGCATGGCCTGCTGCCCTGGCGCACGGTGCAGAAGAACGTCGAGCTGGGCCTGGAAATGGCAGGCTTGCCGAGGGCCGAACGCGCCGACCGTGCGCACGCCATGCTGGCCGACATGGGTCTGCAAGGTTTCGAACAGCACTATCCCAAGGAGATTTCCGGCGGCATGTGCCAGCGCGTCGCCCTGGCGCGCACGCTGGCGACGCAGCCCGACCTGCTGCTCATGGACGAGCCTTTCGGTGCGCTGGATGCCCAGACGCGCGCCCTCATCCACGAAATGTTCAGCGCCTATTGGGAGACGCATCGCAAGACCGTGCTGTTCGTCACGCATGACCTGGCCGAAGCCGTCTTCCTGGCGGATCGCGTGCTGGTCATGAGCGCGCGGCCGGGCCGCATCGCGGCCGACCACGCCATCGACCTGCCGCGCCCGCGCCGGCTGGAGGCCCTGCGCGTGGATCCGCAATTCCATGCACGCGTGGAAACCCTCTGGCAGGACATCAAGACGCAGTCCGCCGCTGCCCTGCGAGGCCACGCATGACCCACCGGAATCAGATCCACATCTTGCAGGCGATCCTGTTGATTGGCGGACTGGCCGCCTGGGAGCTCGGCGTTCGCACCGGGCTCGTGGACCCGTTCTGGACCAGCAGTCCCAGCCTGCTCGCCTCGGCCTTCCTCGAGTCGCTGCGCACGCTGGAAATCCTGCGCCACACCGGCGTCACGCTGGGCGAGGCGATGGCTGGCCTGGCCGCGGGCTGCGCGGCAGGCATCCTGCTGGGCCTGCTGCTGGGCGTCAGCCGCGTGCTGGGCCCGGCGCTCGAGCCTTTCATCATCGCGCTCAACAGCCTGCCGCGCGTCGCGCTGGCGCCGCTCATCGTCATGTTCGTGGGCATCGGCTTCGCCTCGAAGTTCCTGCTGGCCTTCTCGCTCGTGGTGGTGCCCATGATGATCAACACCTACGAAGGCATCCGCTCGGTGGACCGCACCCTGCTGAACCTGATGCAGGTGCTGCAAGCCACCCGCCTGCAACGCTTTGCCAAGGTACTGCTGCCCAACTGCGTGCCATGGATCTTCTCCGGCATCCGGGTCTCGATCTCCTTCGCCATCATCGGCGCCATCGTGGGCGAGTTCATCTCCGCACGCGCCGGCATCGGCTACATGATCGACGAGGCTGCGGGCGGGTTCGACACCACCGGCATGATCATGCCGCTGATCGTGCTGATGCTGATTGCCTTCACCCTGGACCGCCTCGTCCTTGCCCTGTCGAACCGACTCCTGCACTGGCGCGAACGGCGCGTCTAGACGCCCGCGTCGCCCCTTCCCCGTCCCTCGCCTTCCGCATTACGACCCGGAGCCTTCATGCAAACGCCCCTCCCGACCTCACCCCGCCGCTGGCTGGCCGCCCTGGCCCTGGCCGCGCTGGGCGCCGCAGGCGTCAACGCGCACGCCGCGACCGACCTGCACATCGGCATTTCCAACCGTTCCCTGCTCGGCCTGCCCATCCTGGTCGCCAAGGAAAAGGGCTTCTTCGAGAAAGAAGGCCTGAATGTCTCCATCGATTACTTCGCCGGCGGCGTGCCCGCGACCGCAGCCCTCATCGGCGGCTCGGTGCAGTTCATCGACGCCGCATTCGAGAACAACGTCAAGGCGGTCAAGCGTGGCCAGCCCATCGTCAGCGTGGCCAACCTGCAGACCGACTTCGCCGGCGCGGTGATCGTGCGCAAGGACGTCAGCGACAAGCTGGGCCGCACGCCCACCGTGCAGGACCTGAAGGGGCTGCGCATAGGCACGCTGGCGCGAGGCGGCTTCGCCGACGTGTCCACACGCTACATCGTGGCCGATGCGGGCCTGGACGCGGAAAAGGATATCGCCATCGTGCCCGTGCGCGGCGCCGACCGGCAATTGACCGCGGGCGAAGCAGGCGAAATCGACGCCGCCTTCGTCATGGAGCCCTGGAACGTCATCGCCGTGGACGTCACCAGGAAGTGGGACTACGTGCTGGACCTGACCCAGGGCAAGGGCCCCGCGGTGTTCCAGGGCCTGGGCTACACCACGCTGCAAACCACGCGCGACTATGTGAAGAACAACCGCGAGACCACCGACAAGGTGGTGCGCGCCGTGATCGCAGCCCTGCAATACATCGTCGATCCGGCGAACCTGGATGACCTGGCCGCCATCGCCAACGAGGAGTACGGCAAGCCCGGCCTGGACGTGCTGAAGCTGTCGTTGCGCCGCCAGGCGCACACCTTTTCTCCCCACCTGAGCGAGGCCGCCCTGGAGAAGACCGGGCACCTGCTGTTGGCCAGCGACGCCATCAAGGCCCCCGTGCCCGGCTACGCCGACGTCGCCGATACCTCGTTCAAGCCGCTGTGGGACAGCTTCCGTCCCCTGCCCGCCTCGCGCTGAAGCGGGAGTTCGCCATGCCGCAAGACACCCGCCCCCTGCCCGACCACGCCCCCCTGCCCGGCCCCCTGGACGACCCGGGCAGCCCGCTCTCCCGCGTGGCGCGCCAGCCGCTGATGCTGGGCCTGTTCCTGCCCACGCAGACCGGCGGTTTCTCGCAGTCCACCCATCCACGCGACACGCGCTGGGACTTCTCCTACAACAGCCGTCTGACCCTGCAGGCCGAGGCGCATGGCTTCGACTTCGTGTTCAGCCTGCAGCAATGGGTGCCCAAGGGAGGCTTCGGCGGCGCGGCCGGCTATCGCGAGAACTTTCTCGACCCCTTCATCGCCACCGTGGCGCTCAGCCCCCTGACCCGGCGCATCATCACCATCTCCACGGTCAACGTGCTGTACGGCAATCTGCATCCGCTGTATCTGGCGCGTTTCGCCGCCACTGCCGACCATATCGCCCAGGGCCGCTTCGGCCTGAACATCGTCACCGGCTACGACGCGAACGAGCCGCTGATGTTCGGCATGGAACGGGCCGACCACGACGCACGCTACCGCCAGGCCGACGAATTCTCGCGCATCATGGCGCTGCTGTGGGAAGGCCGGGACAACCTGGACTTCTCCGGCGCGCATTATCGGTTGAAGGGCGCCTATGTCTCGCCTCGCCCCGTGCACGGCCGCCCCATCATGGTGTCGGCCAGCGCATCCGCCGCCGGCTTCGACTACGCCTCGCGCCACTCCGACATCGTGTTCACCTCCAGCCCTGCCGGCGCCGAGTTCGACCGGGCCATCGAGGCGCTGCCCGCCCACGTGCGCAACATTCGCGCGCCCTTCCTGCGCCGCAACCGCGACGGCAAGATCATCATTTTCCCGCTGATCCTGTGCAAGCCCACGCGCGAGGAAGCGCATGCCTACCGCGACGCCATCGTCGCGAAGGCCGATGTTGACTCCATCCGTGCCTACACCGCGCGCCATGCCGGCGGAGACGCGCAGGGCTGGAAGGCGCACATTCCCGCCGATCGGGTGCTGGGCGGCCACATCCAGATCATCGGCAGCCCCACGGACGTGGCCGACGCGCTGCAGCAACTGCACGACGCAGGCATCGACGGCGTGCAGATCGGCTTCTACGACTACGAGCCCGAGCTGGCTTTCTTCTGCGAACACGTGCTGCCCCTGCTGCGTGCTCGCGGCTTGCGCGTGGATGAGGCCGACACCACCGGGACCGACGCCGACAACCCGGCGCAACGCGCTCCGCGCGTCGGCTGAGCCCTCGGACTGGGGCCAGAAATGTCCGACGGACTGATCCTGAACGTGACCGCGCTGGGCCTGGGCATGCACCCCGCGGCCTGGCGCCATCGCGATGGTCCCGCCACCTCGTACTTCGACCCCGCGCATTTCCGGGAGGTCGCCCAACTGGCGGAGCATGGCCTGCTGCACGCGGTTTTCCTGGCCGACACGCTGGCCGTGGACGAAGAGAACTTCGAGCGCCCCAACCTGGGCGCCATGGACCCCGGCACGGTGCTGGCTTACCTGGCCGCGCAAACACGCCACGTTGGCCTGGTGGGAACGGCATCCACGACCTATAGCGATCCTTTCGGACTGGCCCGCCGCTTCATGTCGCTGGACCATCTGAGTGGCGGCAGGGCGGCATGGAACGTGGTCACGACCTTCGTCCCCGCCGTGGCCGCCAACTTCGGTCAGGCCGCGCTGCCCGAGGGCCCTGCGCGCTATGCCCGGGCCGAAGAGTTCGTGGACGTGGTCAAGGCCCTGTGGCTGAGCTGGGAAGATGGCGCCCTGATCGGCGACAAGGCCAGCGGCCGCTTCGCCGACGCTGGCCGCGTACGCCCGCTGGACCACAAAGGCGAGCACTTCGACGTGCGGGGCCCGTTGACGCTGCCACGGTCGCCGCAGACGCATCCCCTGCTGTTCCAGGCCGGTGCCTCGGCGCAGGGACGCGAACTCGCGGCCCGAACCGCCGATGTCGTCTTCACCGCACAGAACACCCTGGCGGCAGCGCGCGAATTCCGCGCCGACATCCGCCAGCGCGCTCGCGCGCATGGCCGCGCCCCGGACGACATCAAGGTGCTGCCCGGCCTGTTGCCCATCCTCGGCGGCACGCAGGCCGAGGCACGCGCCCGCAAGGAGGCGCTCGACGCGCTGGGTGGAGACGCCGAGCTGAAGAAGCTGGCGCTGCGTGTCGGCTTGCGGCCGGAAGACCTGGCGCTGGATGCGCCGCTGCCGCTGGAGAAAATCCAGGCCAACACGGATTTCCGAGGCTCGCAGGGCTTTCGCGACGCAGCCGTACGCCTGGCGATCGAGGAAGGCCTGACCGTGCGCGAATTGCTTTACCGCAACGGTGGCGGGCACCAGCAGGTGGTGGGCACGCCGCAGGATGTCGCCGACATGATCGCCACCTGGCATGCCGCCGGCGCCGCCGACGGCTTCAACTTGATGATCGATGCCTTGCCTGACGGCCTGCATCGCTTCGTCGAATCCGTCGTGCCGTTGTTGCAGCGGCGCGGCCTTTTCCACACTGAATATGCCGGCAACACGCTCCGGGAAAACCTAGGACTGACGCAATGATCGACTACGCCTTCGACGCAGGCATCGCCCGCATCACGCTCGATACGCCCGATACCAACAACCACTTCACCTACGGGTTGATGCAGGACTACATCGCCGCCCTGCAGCAGGCGCACGACTCGGGCGCCGACATCCTGGTCATCGATGCCAAAGGTCCTGATTTCACCCTGGGACGCGACCAGAAGGAGAAAGTGCCGGGCATCGCCCCCAAGGAAAACCTGGGCCTGATACTGAAGGCCAACGCGCTGCTGCGCAGCTTCCCGGGGGCCAGCGTGGCACTGGTGCAGGGCCGGGCTTTCGGTTTCGGCAGCGGCATTTCGCTGCACACCAGCATCTCGCTGGCCGCCGACGATGCGCAGTTCGGCTTCGACGAAATCGCCCACAACCTCGCCCCACTGGTGGTGGTCGCCTATCTGCCGCATTTCATCTCGCCACGCGTCGCCGAGGAACTCGTCCTCACCGGCCGCGTCGTGTCCGCGGACGAAGCCCTGCGCATCGGGCTCGTCACGCGTGTCGTGCCCGCTGCGCGCCTGGCCGATGAAGGCGAGGCGCTCGTGCGCCAGCTGTCCCAGCGCCACGCGGGCGCCATCCGCGTCGTGCGCAAGTATGCCCTCGGCCTGCCCGGCTACCCCACTGCCGAGCAAAGCCAGGCAGCCGTCGACACACTGGCCGCCTGGATCCAGGCCGGCAAGCCCTGAAAACCTACCGGGAAACCGTCAAACCATGTCCAATCCCCAAGCTCCCTTGCGCGGCCAGGTCAGCGACGCTGAATGGCGGACCCGCGTCGCATTGGCCGCCAGCTACCGGCTGATGGCCGCCGCCGGCGTCGAGGACCTGACCTACAACCACCTGTCCGCCCGCGTGCCCGACGCCCCGGACACCTACCTGATCAAGGGCGAACGCCAGCTCTTCAACCAGGTCACCGCCTCGTCGCTGGTGAAGTACGACTTCCGCGGCAACAAGCTGTCGGACGCCACCGACTCGGTCAGCCGAGGCGGCCAGGTCATCCATGCCGGCATCCTGGAAGCCCGCGAGGACATCAACGCGGTCTTCCACACCCACACGACCGCCAACCTGGGCGTGTCCATGCAGAAGGCCGGCCTGCTGCCGCTGAACCAGCACGCACTACGCGTCTACAGCCGCACCGCCAACCATCCATTCAGGGGCTTCGAGTTCGACGATGAATCCCGCAAGATCCTGGTGGACAGCCTGAAGGGAAAATACTTCCTGCTGATGCGCAACCATGGCGCGCTCATTTGTGGCCGGACCATTCCGGAAGCCTACGTGGAGCACCACAACTTCGAGTTCGCCTGCCGCGCACAGGTGGCGGCCCTGACCGCCGGCGGCGTCGATCAACTGGTGATCCCGCCGGATGATGTCGTGCAGTACGCCACGGCCCAGGTCGAGAAATTCCTTTCCGTCATCACGGAAGACGGCCGTGATTGGGGCGCCCTGCTCAAACAGGCCTATGCCCTGGATCCGGGCTTCGCGCTGTAGGCGCCATGCCCACCGTCCTGATCGGGCGAGACGCCCAGGTGGATACCCTGCTCGACACCCTGGCGAACGATCTGGCAAGCCTGGGCGTCGACGTTTTGCGGGGCCCGCCTGCAGCCAACGGACACGCCCTCGTCTACGACGCTGACCGCGACGGCCTCCTGTTCGCGCAGGCGGACGTGGCCGTTTTTCCTTCCCGGCATAGCCTGCCCCGCGCCCTCATGACGCGCGCCCCTCGCCTGCACGGTATCGTCTCGCCCACGATCGGCCTGGACGGCGTGGACCTGCCCGCGGCCAAGGCACTGGGCATCATCGTCGGACATGGCGCCGTGCCGGAGAACATCGTGTCGATGGCGGAAGCCACCGTCATGCTCATCCTGATGCTGCGCTACCAGCCACTGCGCAGCCGCGCGGTCCTGCAAGGCACGCTGCCGCGCCCGGCCTCGACCGCCAATGCACGCTGGGCCCGCATGGCGCAAGGCTGCACCATCGGCCTGGCAGGCTTCGGACGCATCGGCCAGGCAGTCGCTGAACGCCTTCGTGGCTTCGGCTGCACGCTGCTGGTGGCAGACCACCCCAGCCTGGACCGGGCCGCCGCCAGCCGCCTCGACGCAAAGGTCCTGCCTTGGCCAGCCGTGCTGGCGCACAGCGACATCCTCAGCCTCCATGCCAACGTCTCGCCAGGCGGCGGCACGCTTCTCGATGCGCGGGCGCTCGCGCTGATGAAACCCGGCGCCTGTCTCGTCAACACCGCTCGCGGCCAACTGGTGGATGAGGCAGCACTGCATGCCGCGCTGCGCGAGGGCAGGCTGGCCGGCGCCGCGCTGGACACCTTCGCCATCGAACCCTTGCCCGCCGACAGTCCACTGCGTCAGTTGGACAATGTCTTCCTGACGCCTCATCTGGTCGGCCAGACGCGCGACATGTACGCCGCGCTGCAAACCGCCTGCCTGGAAAACGTCACGCGCATCCTGGCGGGCAATCTGCCGCTGCACTGCAAGAATCCCGAGGCCGAGCCCGCGTGGCGGGCCCGGCTGGCGGCACGGCCTCCCGCCGGCGCCTGACACGCCCTCGATCAATCGATCGGGGGCACGCCGGCAACCTGGATCACCTGCTTCCACCGCGCCGTCTCGGCCTGGATCCGCGTGGTCACCTGTTCGGGCGTGCTGGCGCCGAACACGAAGCCCCAGTCCGCGAACTGGGCCTGCAGGTCTGGCTGGGCGGCCACCTTGCCGATGGCTGCGTTCAGGCGCTGCACGATGGGTTCGGGCGTGCCGCGCGGCGCCACGATGGCCCACCACGCCTCCGCCACGCTGTCGACGCCCGTCGCCTCGCGCACGGTCGGCAATTCCGGCGCCGCCGCGATGCGCTGCGCACTGGTCACGGCCAGGCCTTTGACCTTGCCGGAGCGGATGTGCGTCAATGCCCCCCCGGTATACGAGAACTGGATGTGGTTCCCCAGCAGCGCGCTCAACACCTCGCCGCTGCCCTTGTACGGCACGGCGGTCAGCTTGATGCCTGCCTTGGCCGCGAAGTCCTCCGTTGCCAGGTGAGCCAGGGACCCGACGCCGACGTTGCCATAGGCGATGCTTTCCGGTTCGGCCTTGGCGCGCGAGACGAAATCGCTCAGGCTGTTCACGGAGGATTCGGCATTGGTGAGGACGAAGTACGGCGTCTTGACCAGCAACGAGACAGGCGTGAAATCATTCACCGCATCGAACACCGGCGTCTGCCGCAAGCTGTTGGTCACCGCGAAGGTGCCTCCGTCGCCGATCAACAGGGTGTAGCCATCGGGTGCGGCACGCTGGACGTAGGTCGCGCCGATCGTGGAGGCGCTGCCGGGCTTGGACAGCACCACCACCGGCTGGCCCAACTCGTCGCCCAGCTTCTGCGCGAACACGCGCGTGACGGCATCGATGCCCGACCCGGTTGACCAGGGAAAGACCAGGGTAATGGGTTTGTCGGGATAGCCCGCCGCGATCCCGGGCGCAGCCGTTGCGCCCACCGCGACCGCCATGACTGCAGCCAGCCCCCGCCGGATGATTTCTGATTTCATTAAGTGATCTCGAGTGATTAACGGAATGGCGGGCCGTATGCGCATCAAGAGCGTCGAGAACACAGTATGAAAAGAAGGCTGCAGCGCGACAAATACTTATCCATGATGAATAAATAGAGCCGACTTCACTTATTTAAGACGGCAAATCAAACCCTGAACTTCAGCCCACGGCGCGCCACGCGCCACCTACAATCGACAGGTTTCCAACCTCTCTCTTCGAGTCCGCCATGACCTTGCCCACGCGACACCTAGGCCCCTTCCCCGTCAGCGCCATCGGCCTGGGCTGCATGAACCTCAATCACGGCTACGCCGCCCCCACCTCGCAGGAGCAGGCCGAGCGCGTGCTGCTGACCGCGCTGGATGAGGGCGTGACCTTCTTCGACACCGCCACGCTCTATGGCTTCGGCGCCAACGAGATCCGCGTGGGCCAAATCCTGGGCAAGCACCGCCAGCGCTTCACCCTGGCCAGCAAGTGCGGCATGCAGGGCGTCGACGTGAACGGCGACGGCAAGCTCGTGCGCGTCATCGATGGCCGCGCCGCCACGCTCAAGGCCACCTGCGAAGACAGCCTGCGCCGCCTGGGCACCGACGTCATCGACCTGTATTACCTGCACCGCTGGGACAAGCAGGTGCCGATCGAGGAAAGCGTCGGCGCCCTGGCCGACCTGGTCCGCGAAGGCAAGATCCGCAGCATCGGCCTGTCGGAAGTGTCGGCCGACACGCTGCGCCGCGCGCATGCCGTGCACCCCATCACCGCCGTGCAGACCGAGTATTCGCTGTGGACGCGCAACCCCGAGATCGCCGTGCTGGACGCCTGCCGCGACCTGGGCGTGACCTTCGTGGCCTTCAGCCCCGTGGGCCGCGGCTTCCTGTGCGGCCCGCTGGACATCGGCAGCTTCGGCCCCACCGACATCCGCGCCACCATGCCGCGCTTCAGCGCCGAGAACTATGCGGCGAACGCCAGGCTGCTGGCGGGCTACACGGCCATCGCCGAGGAAGCCGGCTGCACGCCGGCCCAGCTGGCGCTGGCCTGGCTGCTGCATCGCGGCGAGGACATCATCCCGATCCCCGGCACGACCAGCGTGGAACACCTGCGCGAAGACCTGGCGGCGGTGGACGTCCAGCTGAGCGGCGCCCTCATGGCGAAGCTGGACGCGTTCTTCCATCCCAAGGCGGTCGTGGGCAGCCGGTACAACGCGCAGGGAAATCGGGAGGTGGATACGGAGCAGTGGCCGGGCGAAGCCGCCGCCTGAGCCCGGCCCAAGGGGAGGCCGGCTGCGCTGCGCGTCAAACCCTGCCTTTCCAGGGCACCAGCCGCGCCTCCACCCAGCGCATCAACAGATCGAAGGCCCAGGCGAATACACCAATCACCAGGATCCCCATCACGACGAGGTCGGTGCGAAGGAAGTTCGAGGCGTTCAGCACGAGTTGGCCGACCCCCACGGATGCCGCCACCATCTCCGCGGCAACCAGGGTGGTCCAACCGAAGCCGATGGCGATCCGCAACCCCACCAGGATCTCGGGCAGCGCGGCGGGCAGGATCACATGCCGGATCAGTTGCCAACGCGTCGCCCCCATGGACAAGGCGGCGTTGACCTGCTCCAGGCTGGCGCCGCGAACACCCGCCTTGGCCGCCAGCGCAATGGGCGCGAAGCAGGCAAGGTAGATGAGCAGGATCTTGGATGTCTCGTCGATGCCGAACCAGATGACGATCAGTGGCAGATAAGCCAAGGGCGGCAACGGCCGATAGAACTCGATGGGAGGGTCCAGCAGGCCACGTGCGATACGGCTCACTCCCATCGCGATACCCGCGGGCACGGCCGTCACCACCGCCAGGAGGAAAGCGCCGAACACCCGGATCGCGCTCCACTGGAGATGCACGGGCAGGGCTTCGCCGCCCTGGATGTTTCCGTCCCACGCATTCCGGAAAGCCTCCCACACCGCCGCTGGAGACGGCAGGAAGAGCGGCGGCAGCCATTGGAAGTGCGTGGCCAGCCACCACAGCGCCCCCAGCGCCACGATGCACAGCACGCTGATGCGGCGCGATGACCCGCGTCCCGGCAACCGGAAAGCCTCGACGGCCGGCAGGCCCCCTCCCCGCCCGGCCTTGCAATGCCTCCCCCCGGGAACCGGCGTGCCGGCTGCCTGCGTGGCAGTCTCAGGCATGCGCCTGCTCCGGCTGCTGCGCTGGGGCGATCCAACCCAGCACGCGCTCGCGCCAGGCGATGAAATCCGGGGATGACTTGACCGTCCTGACGTTCTCGCCCGCCACATGGCGCTGGTTGAAGGACAGGGGATGGTCGTGCGCAATGCGGCCCGGACCGGGCGTCATCACCAGCAGCCGAGACGCCAGGAAGAGCGCCTCTTCGACATCGTGCGTGATCAACAGCAAGGTCTTGCCCGTGTCCCGCCACAACCGCAGCAGCAACTCCTGCAAGGATTCGCGGGTGAACGCATCGAGGGCCCCCAAGGGCTCGTCCAGCAGCAGCAGGTCAGGATCGCTGGCCAGGGCGCGAGCGATACCCACCCGCTGCTGCATGCCGCCGGACAATTGCCAGACCGGCGCCTGCGCAACATCCCGCAAGCCGACCAGGGCAAGCTTTTCGTCGGCCACCGCGTGGCGGCGGGCGTGGGCCACGCCTTGCAGACGAAGGCCCAGCGCGACGTTGTCGCGCACGTCCAGCCAGGGCATCAACGCGTGCTTCTGGAACACCACCCCGCGTTTGGCGCTGGGCCCGGCCACGGGCACGCCATCGTGGACGATGACGCCGGCCGATACGGGCGTGAAGCCTGCGATGCAATTGAGCAGGGTCGTCTTGCCGCAACCCGATGCCCCCAACACCACCACGAACTCGCCGGACGCGACCTCGAGGTCGATGTCAGACAGCGCCAGCGTTGCGGCGCTGCTCGCACCGCGGCCGTCCGACACATAGCGGACGGACACATCGCGCAGGCTCAGCAAGGAACGGCCAGCCTGGGCCGCCGCCCCTTGCCCGAGATCACTTGGCACGCGCGACCCAGGTCGGGTTCACGCCCGCCGAGTAATCCGGCAATACGTGCTGGATCGTGCCTTGCGCCTTCAGGAATTCGGCGGTCGCCGCCAGGGACTTCGCCGCCTGAGACTCCTTGCCGCCGCCCAACCACTTGGCCGAGGCTTGCTCGGCCGGCGGCACGAAGGCATAAAGCGCCAGGCTCCCGGGCACCAGGGCCGCCTCCGCGCCACTCCACTTCGCCACGGCCCTGACCTGCGCCGACTCGGGAGTCCATGCCGCCTTGTCCTGGACATAGGCACGGTCCGCATCGGCCAACACCTGCACGAACTGTGTCAAGAACGCATCGTGTTCCTTGGCGAATGCCCGGGTCACGGCCAGCGCATCGAAGGTCGCCTTACCGGTATGCGCGGCGATCTGGCCCGAGGTGATCAGCACCGTGCCACTTTGCTTCACCTTCGCCAGCACCGGATCCCAGATGAAAGTGGCATCGATGTCGCCGCGCTCCCAGGCAGCCAGGATCTCGGGCGGACGCAAGTTGAGCGTGCGCACGTCCTTGGCCGCCAAGCCGGCTCCCTCCAGCGCCACCAAGGTGTGGAAATGCGTGGTCGAGACATACGGCACACCGATCTTCTTGCCTTTCAGGCCAGCGACGGACTCGACGCCCGAGCCCTTGCGCGCGACCAGTGCCTCGGCGTCGTTGATGTTGTCCAGTATCCAGAAGATCTCTATGGGAACGCCTTGCGACAGCGCGGATGCAAACGGCGAGGACCCTGCCTCCCCGATATGGATCGCGCCCGAGGCCAGTGCGCGCGCCACCTCGGCGCCGCTTCCCAGCTTGCGGTACGTGACCTTGTAGCCGGTGCGTTGCTCGACAGCCTTGGTCTCCTGCGCATGGCGCCAGGGCAGCACCATGTCCTGGTAGCCGATAACGACTTCCCTGGACTGAGCCGCCGAAGGCTGCCCCCAGGCGACGGCACTCAGGGCAACAGCCCCCAACAGGATGCGGACGTTGCGGGAGAGGACTGCGGATAGCGCCATGAAGACTCCAGACACGTAAATGACACGCCCTGGCGGACGCGGAAGTGACGAAGTATGGAACGCGGCAAGAGGCAGCCGAACGATGGATTTGATCATTGCTTATGGGATCTTGCGCTCGCAAGCCAACAGCACCGGGCATGACGACATGCCCAATCAATCGTTACCGCCGACGCTCGCCACTGGCTAGGATGCTCGGTTGGGCATCGATGACAAGCCGAAGGACAAGGACATGAGCATCCAACTGCATTGGTACCTTCCCACCAATGGCGATAGCCGCGACATCACGGGGTCGGGTGACGACTCGCATCGCATCAAGGGCGTGGCCGGGGATTTCCGGGCGCCCACGCTCGACTACCTGAAGCTGGTGGCTGGCGCGGCGGAAACACTGGGGTTCAGCTCGGTGCTTACCCCGACGGGCACATGGTGTGAAGACGCCTGGATCACCACCGCCGCGCTCTCCCAGCACACCCGCCGGCTGAAGTTCCTGGTGGCCTTCCGGCCAGGGTTCATCTCTCCCACCCTCGCCGCCCACCAGGCGGCCACCTTCCAGCGCCTGACGGGTGGGCGGCTCAACATCAATATCGTCACCGGCGGCGACCCGGTCGAGCAGAAGCGCTTCGGCGACCATGCCTCGCATGACGAACGCTATGCGCGCACGGGGGAATTCCTGCACATCTTCCGCAGCCTGGGCGCTCAGGCCGTTGCGGGCCCCGCGCTGGATTTCTCTGGCGACCACTATCGCATCGAGGGAGCGCGGCTGTCGGCGTCGCCGCATCCCGCCCCTCCTGTTTTTTTTGGCGGCGCCAGCCCGGCCGCCGAACACGTTGCGGCGCGCCATGCCGACGTCTATCTGGCCTGGGGTGAAACCCCGGCACAGATACGCGAGCGCCAGGCACGCGTGTCCGCGCTGGCACGTGAACACGGACGCTCCCTGGCGTTCGGCATTCGTCTGCACGTGATCAGCCGGGATACCGAAGCAGAGGCTTGGGCGCAAGCCGACCGTCTGCTCGCACGCGTCGACCCCGCGCGCGTCAGCGAGGCGCTCGCGCTATTCAGCCGCACGGAATCGGTGGGACAGCAGCGCATGACCGCATTCGTGAGGGAACACGGCGAGCGCATCGTCCAGGAAGGCTTGTCGGCGAGGTCTCTCGAGATCGCGCCGAACCTCTGGGCCGGCTACGGCCTGGTTCGGGGCGGCGCTGGAACCGCGCTGGTTGGCAGCCACACGCAGATCGCGGATCGCATCGCCGAATATCATGCCCTGGGCCTCACCCATTTCATCCTGTCGGGACAACCGCACATAGAAGAGGCCTACTGGTTCGCGGAAGGAGCGGGCAGCGTGCTGCGCGAACGCGGGCTGTGGCAGCCGGACTGACTGGCGGTCAGCAGCGGCGTGCGGCCGCGGTCGTCAAGCCAGGTTACAGCGCATGCGCGCCATGCAGCTCAGCCAGCGCGCGCTCCTTCAGTTCGCCCAGGACGGCATCCCCCCGCGCGCGCGGGTGCGCCAGCGCCACGTCCAGCCTCGCGCATACGCGCCCTGGACGCGCGCCCAGCACGATGACCTCATCGCCAAGATACAAGGCCTCGTCGATGTCGTGCGTGACCAGCAGAATGGAGATGCCGTAGCGGCCGATCAGGTCCAGCACCAACTGCTGCAAGGCCATGCGGGTGAAGGCATCCACCGCGCTGAACGGCTCATCCAGCAGCAGCACCTGCGGCCGGGAATACAGGCCCCGCGCAATCGCGGCGCGTTGGGCCATGCCGCCCGACAGCTGCTTGGGCAAGGCCTGCTCGAAACCGGTCAGGCCCACCGCGTCGATCAGGTCCTGCACCCAGGCGCGGTCCGGCTGGCGGCCGCTGTCCAGGAAGCCGATGTTCTCGGCCACCGTCAGCCACGGCATCAGGCGCGGCTCCTGGAAGACATACGAAATGGGCGCCTGCCTGCGCGCATCGATGGCATCGCCCCGGCGCACCTGGCCCCGGAAGTCGTCATCCAGGCCCGCGGCAATGCGCAGCAGCGTACTCTTGCCGCAGCCGCTCGGGCCCAGCAAGGCAAGGACCTGCCTTTCCACCAGGCTGAATTCGACGTCCTCCAGCACCTTGCTGGCGCCGAACCACTTTTCCTCGACCTTCACGTTGAGCAGAATCGACATGGCCGTCTCCGCTCAACCCGGCTTGCCGGCGTAGCTGTCGCGCCACCCCAGGCCCCGGGTCTCGAGGGCCCGTAACACCGAGTCCGTGAGCTTGCCCATCACGGCCAGCAGGATGATGGCCACCAGCACCAGGTCCGGCCGCGAGGTTTCCCGCCCGTCCGTGAGCAGGTAGCCGATGCCCTTGGTCGCGGCCAGCAGCTCGGCGGCCACCACGCACAGCCAGGCCATCGACAAGGCCTGGCGCAAGCCCGTGAACAGATAAGGCAGCGCGGCCGGCACGAAGATGTGCCGCACCAGGCGATAGCTGGAGAACTGGTACAGCGCCCCCACTTCCACCAACTTGCGGTCCACGTTGCGGATGCCCGCGACCAGGTTCAGGTACACGGGAAAGAATGCGCCGATGGCGATCAGGGTGATCTTCGAGGCCTCGTCGATGCCCAGCCAGATCAGCAGCAGCGGCACCCAGGCCAATCCCGGCACCGCGCGCAATGCCTGGAAGCTGGGCTCCAGGTACGCTTCGGCGCGACGGCTGAGCCCGACCCAGGTGCCGATGAACAGCGCCAGCGCCGCACCGATGGCGAATCCGCTGAAGACCCGGAACGTGCTGATGCCGATGTGCTGCCACAGCGGGCCGTGCGCCAAGTCCAGGATGGTCTCGAAGACCTGGGAGGGAGCCGGCATCAGGTAGTCGGGCATGCGGCCTGATCGAACCAGGCCTTCCAGCGCCGCGAAAACGAGTATCGGAAGCGCCAGGCCACGCAACCATCCGGGCAACCGCCAGGCGCCGCCAGGCCGCGCCTGGGAGCTTGAGCGAGCCAGCGGCTCGCTCAGGTAGACACTGCCCTCCGGGCCATGACTCACCTCACTTCTCCTTGGAAACGGCCGTCGCCGGCGCGGCATCGATCAGCGTATCCAGGGCCTGCTGGGCATTCGCGCTCTTGCGCAGGATGCCGCCCTCCTGCAGCAGCGGCACCACGGGCCTGATGGCCTCGATCGTGTAGTCGCCCGGCACCCAGCGCGTGAAGTCGATGCGGCCGATCTGCCTGGCCGCCACTTCCTTCGGCAGCTTCGTCTCTTCCGCGACCAGGTCCACGATCTCCCGCGGATGATCGATGATCCACTGGCGGGCACGTTCATAGGTCCGGATCACCGTCTTCACCGCTTCCGGGTGTTCCTTCAGGAACGCCTCGTTGGTGTTCAAGACCGCGCCCAGCGCGAACTTGGGGTTCGCATAGATCGTGCGCGTGCCCGCCTCCTTGGCGGCCGACAGGTGCGGATCGATGCCCACCCACGCGTCGACGCGGCCTTGCTCCAGCGCGGTCTTGCCCTCCGGATGCTGCAGGTGGACGATCTCGACGTCATTGAGCGTCAGGCCGTTCTCGCCCAGTGCCCGCAGCAGGTAGAAGTAGGGGTCGGTGCCCTTGGTGACGGCCACCTTCCTGCCCTTCAACTCCGCCACCGACTTGATGGGAGAGCCGGGCAATACCTCGACGCTGCTGGGCTCGGCCCAGGAATAATTGAAGATGATCTTCACCGGCTGCCCGTTGGCGCGCGCCACGAAGGACGACACGCTGGAGGTCAGGGCGAAGTTGGAGGCGCCGCTGTTCAGGAACTCCAGCGAGTTGTTGCTGCCTCGCGTGAATACCCACTTCACCTCGGTGCCGCTGGCCTTGAAGGCTTCTTCCAGCCAGCCCTGCTTCTTGATCACCAGGCTGGGCGGCGAATAATACGCATAGTCCAGCTTGATTTCCTTCAGCGGCGTGGCGCCATGCGCCGGCCCGGAAAGCACCGCGCTGGCGGCAAGAAGAGAAACAGCGACGAATCGGAATGACATGCAGCACCCGCAAGACTGGAAGAAAGGCCGGCGCAGGGCCGGATCGATCGACGCAGTCTAGGGGGCGTGCCTGGCGGGGCTAAATACTATATCGAGGGAAACTTATTTCGGCGGCTGTTGGATCGCAGGCAGTCCCGGTGCAGCGCCCTGGCCGATGCGCCGCCATCCGCTCAGCCTGCCTGGCGATCCGGCAATTGCAGGCGGAATGTCACCGGCGCCGTCCCGCCCGCCTGGACCAGGGCCACGGAGCCGCCCAGGCGCGCCGCGATCTGGCGCACCAGGTACAGGCCCAGCCCGGCGCCAGGTTTCAGCCTGGCGTTCTGGCCGCGGTAATACTTCTGGAACAGGCGATCCTGCTCGTCCTGCGCAATGGCTGGGCCGCTGTTGGAGACGTCGATCGACACCGCATGCCCCACCCGCCTGGCGACGACCCGCACGACATCATCCAGGGGCGCATGACGCTCGGCGTTCGCCAGCAGATTGCGCAAGGCGATGCGCAGCAGGCCTTCATCGCTGAGCAGGGAAAGGCCTGCCGGCGCGACATCGCACAGGATCCTGCCCGGCGCGGCCGCCTGCGCCAGGTCGGCCAGCATCGCGGAGAGGTCGCACGGTGCATCATGCAGCTCCGCGCGCGGCTCCCGGATCCGGTCTTCCGTCAGGTATTCATCCACCAGCGCCAGCAGCCGCTGCGAGGCCTCGCGGATATTCACGCAGCGCGCCTGGCTTTTCTCCGCCGGCGCATCCAGGTGCCGCCCCAACTGCTGCGCCGACGTGCCGATGATGGCCAGCGGCGTACGGAATTCGTGCGACACCATCGCCACGAAGTCCCGTTGCTCCGCCAGCACCTTGCGCTCCGTCGCCAAGGCCTGGCGCAGGTCCTCCTCCACCCCTTCGCGCCGCGTGATCTCCCGGGAAAGATCCGCCGTGCGCTGGCCCACTTCCTCTTCCAGCTTCAGGCTGTGCTGGCGCGCCAGGTCGGCCGCGGCATTCGCCTGCTGCCGCTCGCGCTCACGCCGCAGGCGTTCGTGGCTGCCGATGATGATGATGCTGAGCAGCAGCATGTGCACCATGGTGCCCAGCAAGGAGGCATGCTCGGTGAAGGCATAGGTGGGCAACAGGGTCAGGTTGCGCAGGAAGCTGACCAGCACCCCGGCATAGAACACGCCGAACACGGGCACGAAATAGCGCGCGGGCCGCCAGCCTCGCAACAGCAGATAGCTGGCGAAGCCGATCAGCACGAAGATCATGGCAAGCGCCAGCATCTGCACCGGCTGGATGCCCGCGGCATAGCGTCCCGACAGGATCAGCAGCGCCCCCACGCCCGCCACTGCCCAGCATGCCCGCAGGATCCAGCGAGCCGTCCGGGGAAAGCAGCGGTCCAGGCCCAGCTGGCGCACCGCCATCGTGACGCCGATGGGCAGGCTCAGCGCAATGCCCACGCCCAGCATGCGGTCGCTCCATGCCACGGGCAATCCGCTCAATTGCTGGATCAAGCCCAGCGAGAGCACCTCGTTCAGCACGCAACTGCCGATGTAGGCAAGGAACAATCCGCTCATCGGTGCGCGCGTCCACAGCCAGAACGCGGTGTGCAGGCCGATCAGCAGGAGATAGAAACCGGCATACATGCCGGACAGCAATCCTTCGCGGCGCGACGCATTGTCGAACGCCAGGCGCTCCCACACCGTCAGGCGGGTTGCCAGCGCGTTCTTGCTCTGCACCCGCCACAACAGCTCGTATTGTCCGGGTCCCGGCGGGGAGAACTGGAAAGCCGGACTGCGATAGTCCACCGGCCAGTCGGCCCGCGGCACGTCCTCCCCGCTATGCCCCAGCTGTGTCCAGTCTTGCCCGACCCGCAGGTACACCCTCGCATCATCCAGCAGGGGATTGCCCAGTTTCAGCACCCACCCTTCCGGCGGCGTATTCCCCACCGCCACCGTCAACCTCAGCCAGACCGCCGCCGACGTGAATCCGGCATTCAGGCTGCCCGGCATGCCGGACCAACCTGGCGCATCGGCGGCCTGGCTCGCGCTCAGGCGCCCCGTCGGATCATCCAGACGCGACACGTAGCCGGCGGTATCATGGACCGCCACGCCATCGAGGCGCAGCACCGCCGCGGCGGCAGGCAGGCTCATGGCGGCAAGCAGCACCCATGCCATCAGCATCAGGAAGTGACGAAGGAGATCGGGGTTTTGGGCTTGGCGTTTCATCGTGAATTTCATCTGGCCGCATGGCAACACGCGCACCAGGCTTCGCACACACGGCCGGCACAGACATGCTTGACGTGATTGTGCTTGAAGACGAGCCCGTCCTGCGGCAGGAACTGGAAGAGTTCCTGGCCGAACTCGGCTACGCGCCCCTGTGCGTGTCCACCCTGCAGGCGTTCCACCAGCAGTTCGATCCCGGCCGCCATCGCCTCGCCGTCATCGACCTCGGCCTGCCCGACGGCTCGGGGCTGGACCTGATCCGCCACCTGCGCACCGCCGCCGACCCCGTCGGCATCATCGTCTTCAGCGCCAGGAATACCAGCGCGGACACGATACAGGGCCTGGAGATCGGCGCGGACCACTACCTTGGCAAGGGGGTGGACCTGGACATGCTGGCCGCCACGCTGGGCGCGCTGGCCAGACGCTTGCAACTGGGCACGCAGGCCGCTCCCCCCGATGCGGCGGCCTGGGTCCTGGACCTGGGCCCGCGCGTCCTGCACGCCCCGGGCGCGCCCACCGTGCCCCTGTCCCAGCAGGACGCCGTGGTGCTGGCCTGCCTGATGCGCAAGGACGGCGAGAACATCAGCCGGCGCGAAATCGTCGAAGCCCTGGGCGCGGACTATCTCGCCTATGACCAGCGCCGGCTGGACAGCCAGATGCTGCGACTGCGGCGCCGCGTGGCGTCCTTCAGCGGCATTGCCCTGCCGGTGAAGACCGTGCGCAACAGCGGCTATTGCTTTTATGCCGAGGCTCGCGTCCGGGGTTGAGCGCCCAGGCATCTGGAAACAAACGGCAAACCTGGGTGCAGCCGCAGGCCAGCGCGGATACAGTTGCACAGCCCCGCCCGCCTCACAGGATGCACGCCATGACCTGGTCCGCCGCCCAGTACACCCGATTCGAAGCCGAACACAGCCGCCTGTTCCTGGTGGCGGAGAAACCGTGATGCGCAAGACCTTCGGCCCGCTGCTTGCCACGTTCATCGGCCTGTTCTGGTGCCTGGCTGCCGCTGCGCAATACACCGTCGACACCCTGCCCAGCCCCAAGGCGCGCGGCCAGGATCACTACGTCAGCGATCCTGACGGCAATCTCGGCGCCGGCACCGTCGCCCAGATCGATGCCCTGGGCAAGGCCATCGAAGCCGCCAACGGCAGCGAGTTCGCCGTGGTCGTCGTCAACGACTACGAAGGCGACAGCGACTTTGCCTTCGCCATGGACCTGTTCTCGCACTGGGGCATCGGCAAGCAGGGCGCCGACAATGGCCTGCTGCTGTTCCTGGCGATGGACCGGCGCGAGTACCGCTTCATCACGGGCTATGGCCTGGAGGGCATCCTTCCCGATGCGCTCCTGGGGTGGATCGGCGAGTCCTATCTGGTGCCTTATCTGAAGGACGGCAACACGGACATGGCCGTGCTGTCCGCCGCGAAGGCCGTCGAAAGCGTGTTCCTGTCTCCCGACAACGGCCTGGAGCTGGCCGGCCTGCAGGCCTACCGCCCCACGTTCTGGAACCGGCACGCCGTCCCGCTGCGGCAGACCTGCCTGGTCCTGGGCATCTTCACGCTTGCGGCGGTCTGGATGCGCCTGGCGCGCAAGCGGGTGCTGAAGAAACACGGATTCAATGACAAGCAGTACTCGAACTACACCCTCTGGTTCACCCTCTTCACCTTCCTGTTCGTCATGTTCCTGTCGGGGTTCGTGATCGTCTTCATGGAAAAGGTGGACAGCGTCTACCGCATGAGGAACCTGCCCTGGTTCGCCGGGGTGTTCGGCGTGTTCCTCGTGCTGTACCAGTATTACGGCAGCAGCGGCTTCCTGCGCAAGATCACCAGGGACGAGAAGACCAGCCTGGACATGCGCGTGTCGTTTGCCAGGCTGAGCCTGGTGCCATTGCTGCTGTCGCCGCTCGCCTACCGCGCCTACTTCGAGCTGGCCAGGCACAGCCGGCATGCACGCCAGCGCGACGTGCCGCCCGCCAAGCCGGGCACCTGGACCCGCATACACCGGGACACCCTCAAGCGCGATGGCCAGAAGAAGTATCTGTCCGAGCAGCAGATGAAGGAAGAGAAGATCCGCGCCAGGTCCTTCGAGATCTGGCAGGACGAGACCGGCGGCATCGAAGTGATTGCGTTTGCGGGGGACAAGGCATCCTCCTTCAAGGAATGCCCGAAGTGCAAAGGACTCACGCTGGGCAAGCCCGAGATCAAGGTACGGGAAGCGGCAACACGCAGCAACACCGGCACCGGCGAGAAAATACAGTCGTGCGAGTTCTGCAGCTTCAAGGTGTCGCTGGGCATGGTGGTGCTGGCCAGGCTGAGCGATCCGTCCAGCTCCTCGGGAAGCTCGGGCAGGGGTGGCGGCGGCGGAAGCTCGGGGGGGAGCTTTGGCGGCGGCTCCAGCGGCGGCGGCGGCGCGGGCGGGCGCTGGTAGACAGCGCTGGCAGGAAACGCCCGGTCCGGGCGGAAGATTGGCGCACCGAAGTGCGCCAATCTTCCCTCATCGCTGCGTCGGCAACGCAGCCTGGTTCGACTTAGAACGACCAGCGCACGTTCACCGACGCGGTCTGCGCCGTGAAGCCGCTGCGGCCTTCCAGGTCATAGCGCGCCGTGATCTCGGTGCGATCATTGGCGTGCATGGCCAGGCCCAGTCCCGCACGGCCCAGCCAGCGTCCCGGCGCCATGCCCGGCGTGCGGAATGCCGCGCCGCCGCCCACGTAGCTGGCCGTGATGCCGTTCGATTCGCCCAGCATTTCGTAACCCGCGCCCAGGTTGGCGCTGACAGCCAGGCGATCATTCAGCTGGTGCTGCAGACGGCCCTCCAGCATGGCGAACCATTGCTCGCTGGTCTGCGAGCGCACGCTCAGGTTCAGGCCATCCGCGCCCGACTCCGTGTACGACGCGTTGCGGATGCGGAAGTAGTCGCTGCGGATCGACGGCGTGAAGCGTGTCTTGTCGCTCAGTTGGAAACCACGGCTGATGCCTGCCCCGAAGTGGGCCGTCGTGCTGTCGAAGTCAGCCATCGCGGTGCGATCCAGGCCGCCGAAGTTGATCACGCGACGTCCGTCGTTCTGGTTGAGGCCGACGTCGGCCTGCCAGTTCACTTCGACGTCGGGCAGCGAAGCGAAGCTGTGGCTGCCATAGGCGATCAGCTGGTAGGCATCGATATCGGCGCGGTTGGTGCGCGCGGTCGACTTGCCGTCCACGTTGCTGCGTGCATACGAGAAGGCCAGGCCCAGGCGGCTGGCCTGCCCGACCACGGCGTCGCCGCCGAAGACGAAGCCGTAGGTGTTGGAGCGGTAACCGGCAATGCCATCACGATCGTCCTGGTCCGCAAACGAGGCCAGCGGCTTGAACCACAGGTGCCTGTCGGCCAGGTAGCCGTCGCCCGAGGACATGCCCGAGAAACCGCCCACGCCATCCAGGCGGCCCTGGATCACGCGGTTCACGCCCTGCATGCCGCCGATCACGACCTGGTTCAGGTTGGCGCTCATCAGCGGCAAGGTTTGCGCCACGGCGCCCGCGACCTCCTCCTGGCTGCCCAGCCGGCCCAGCGCGGTCACGATGTTGGCCACGTCGCCGGTGTTGCCGGTGCCGGACACGAAGCCGTCGAGCACGCCTGCCGCGCCCATGCCCTGGCCGAAACCCTGCGCATTCACACGCTTGGACACCGTGCCGCCGCTGGCGGCCGGCGGCGTGCCGCCGCCGGTGTCGGTGCCGCCCTTGCCGTCATCCGGGTTTGAGCCGTCGTCCAGCACCGTCAGCAGTTCGATGCTGTTGCCCTTGACCGCTGCCTGGAAATTGAACAGCTCGCTGTTGTCCTCGACGATGAAGCCTTGGGCCGCCTCCAGGCTGCCCGCCTTGACGACATCGGCCAGCACGTCCTGGTTGGCCAGCGTGGCGCCGTCGCCCACGCTGATCAGCAGCGTCGATTTGGCGTCGAAGATCGCACTGCCGCGGATCTCCACCTTGCCGTGGTTCGACGCGCTCATCGCCTCGATGGCCAGCTGGCCGGTGCTGGACTGGATGTAGTCGCCGCTGATGTCCGCCACCACGCCGGCGGGCACGGTCACCACGCCGTTGTTCTGGAACACGCCTTCGCGGGTCTTGACGAAATGGTTGCCGCCGAAGCGCAGCTTGCCGCCTTGCGCCACTTCGAAGCGATCGACGGAGAAGTTGTTGTCGGTGGTGAAGCTGCCGTTCACGATCACCGCGCTGCCAGCCTTGCCATTGACCTGGCCGGTCATCCGGGCGCTGTCGCCATCGATGTGCAGGACGGCGCCGTTCAGCCCGACGCCACCCTGGATCAACCCGGCATTGCGGATGGTGTTGATCTGGCCTTCGTTGAAGATCGCATCTTCGCCGTCGGGAGCGATCAGCGAGCCCGTGTTGATGAACTCGTCGATGAACCCGGTGTTATGCAGCGCGGTGCCGCCCGAGATTTCGCCCTTGTTGACGAGTTTCAGAATGGAGCCCGTGTTGTGGATGACAACGCCGGTGCCGTTCTGGGTGATCTTGCCCGACGCCTCGTTGGTCAGTTGCTCCATCGTGCCGGTGTTGTTGATCGTACGGCCGCTACCCGCCGTCACCGAACGCTCGATGGTGCCGCTGTTCACAAGTGTCCTGATCATGCCGCCCATGTTGAACACGGTCGTGCCGTTACCAACGAGCCTGCCCTGGTTCTCGAGCCTGATGATGGTGCTGCTGTTGCTGTTGACGATCGCCGTCCCGCCGTCGATCTGTCCGGTCACGGCGTTCAGCAGCAGGACCGTCGTGCCGCCACTCGCGGCAAGCGCCGACATCATGGAATTGCTGGCGGCAATGCGGCCCTTGTTGACGATCGAATCCGTCCCGTTGGAGATCACCGAGGTATTGCCGTTCGCAATGATCGAACCGCCCTCCTCGACCGTCAACGTCGAGCCGTTGTTGTTCAGGTAGCAGGAGCTCGTGCGCTGGTCCGACACGACCACCGACGGCCCTTCGGTCGTGCACCACTGCTGCGCCATCCCCGGCGCGCCGGACAGCAGGCCCAGCGCGGCCAGCAGGGTGCGCGTCAGGGCGACGCCGCGGCGCGAGGCCGGCGTAAGCGTGGGCATGAAGGACTTGGACGCCCGAAGGGCGGTACGACTTGCGGCTGCCATGAACGGCTTCTCCTGCGGAGGGTGTGAGGGAGATGTCATGCCACCCGGCAGGGTGACAATTTGTAATCTTCCGCCGCAGTATGGAGAAGGTTGTCCAGCCGAATCTGAGCAAATCTGAGCGATTGCGAGTAGTGCGGGAAAAGGCCTTTTGTTCTGCGAATTGAGCAGGTGATCTGTGGAAATTCAGGCACACACCCGGGGTGGCGGGCCTTGCGGACCGTGGCGCCGGCGCCGCAAGACGCCGGCATTCCGATGCCTACCAGCGGTAGCGCAAGCTGCCCACGATCTGCCGCCCGATGCCCAGGTAGCAATAGCCGCCATTGCATACCGGCACTTCCTTGTCCGCCACGTTCTGCACGTTGAGCGTGGCCAGCCAGCCCTTCAGTGACGGATGGCGTTGGCTCGGGTCATAGCTCAGCGCCAGGTCGAACAAGGTCGACGCGTCGTTGTGCAGGGTGTTCAGCGTATCGCCGTAGCTGCTGCCGACGTAGCGCGCGCCCGCGCCGAAGCCCAGCCCCGCCAGCGGGCCTTGCGGCAGGCGATAGTCCAGCCACGCGCCCGCGGTGTGGCGCGGCAGGCGGCTGGGCGTCTTGCCGATCTCGGCCGGATCATTGCTGTGCGTCACCTGGCTGCGGTTGTAGCTATAGTAGGCGATCAGGTCCAGGCCGCTATCCAGCGCCGCCAGCATCTCCAGCTCGACGCCCCGTGAGCGCAGCACCCCTGCCAGCTCGGAGTACGGCGTGCCCGGGACGGTCCTCACCGCATCCTTCTCCTCGATCTGGTAGACGGCCAGCGTCACCTGGCTGCGCTGTCCCTGCGGCTGGAACTTCACCCCGGCCTCGATCTGCGATCCTCGCGTCGGATCCAGCGGCTTGCCCGTGGCGTTCAAACTGGTATTGGGCACGAACGAGGTGGCGTAACTCACATAGGGCGCGAAGCCGCTGTCGCTCAGGTAAAGCGCGCCTGCCTGCCAGGTGAAGGCCTCGTCCTGCTTGCGCGTGGGCGCGGCGCCGGTCAGGATGTTCTGGTTGCGCTGCCGCGCCAGGTCGTAGCGGCCGCCCAGGTTCAGCCGCCACTTGCCCACGCTGGCCTGCTCTGAAAGATAGAAGCCGTATTGCTCGTCGCGCTGCTTGACCGACACCAAGTCATAGGGCGGCGTGCCCAAGGACACATTGCCGTATTGCGGCCGATCCAGGTCCAGTGGCGGAACGCCCGTGGCCTGATAACCGATGCGGTTGTTCCAATCCACCCACTGATAATCGACGCCCGCCAGCACCTTGTGCGCGACATCCCGTGTGTCGAAGCGCAGCAGGGCGTGGTTGTCCACCACCAGGCTCTCCACCTTGCTGCCCACGGACCAGGCGGAGCGGTCCAGCAACCGCGTCCCCGGCCGCAAACCGGCGTTGTCCAGGTAGCGCACGTCCATGTCCAGGTCGGCGTAGCGCAGGCGTTGGCTGAACGTCAGCGCCTCGTTGTAGCGGTGGGTCAGTTCATAGCCCAGCTGGTATTCCTCCTGCCGCTGGTGGTCGTAATCCGGATCGCTGATGCGCAGGCTGGTGGGCCTGCCGTTGTCGACATAGGTGCCCACGCCGGCATCGGTTTCATCCTTGATGTATTGGCCGCGCAGGGTCAGCGTCGTCTTCTCGCCCAGCCGGAAGTCGAACACCGGCGCCAGCACGTCGCGGTCGTCCGCGATCATCCGGTCGTGCTCGCCGCGGCGGGTCAAGCCGGTCAGCCTGAACCGCGCCGTGCCAGCCTCGTTCAATTGATCGGCCACGTCGAAGGCCAATTGCTTGCGGTCATGAGTCGCGCCCGTCACCATCACTTCACGCAGCGGCGCATCCAGCGCCTGCTTGGACACGCGGTTCACGAGCCCGCCGGGCGTGCCCTGGCCATAGAGCACCGACATCGGCCCCTTCACGATGTCCACCCGTTCAAGCAGGTAGGGCTCGGTGCGCGGCGTGGCATAGATGCCCGGCGTCTGCCGCAGGCCGTCCAGGTAATCCCCCTTGGTATTGACCGAAAAGCCCCGTATGGAGATCTGGTCGAAGCGCGGATCGAAGCCGGCGCCGCCCGTGGTCACGCCCGCGGTGTACTGCACCGCTTCGGGCATGCTGAGCGCGCCACGCGCATCGAGCTGCGCGCGCGTCACCACGGAAATCGAACGCGGCGTCTCGTGCAGCGCCGTGTCGGTCTTGCTCGCGCTGGCGCTCATGTCGACGATGAAGGCATCCGTCGCCGCGGCGGCAGCCAGCCCGCCCGTCACGGTAACGGGCGCCAGCGTCTCGGCACCCAGCGCCTGCCGCAACGCATAGCGGTCGGGACCGGTGCGCTGGGCCTCCAGGCCGGTGCCCGCCAGCAGGATTGCCAGCCCCTGTTCCACCGGATAGCGGCCGCGCAGGCCGGCGGTCTGCTTGGCCTCGGTCAGGCTGCCCGAGCCGCCCAGGAAGATCCCGGCGTCCTGGGCGAACTGGTTCAGCGCCGCGCCCAGGGGGCCGGCGGCGATATTGAACTGTACGAGCTGTTGCTGGACGTCGGCGTGCTGCGCCAGCACGGGCTGCGAACCCACGGCGGCGGCGGCGATGCTGGCGGCCAGCAGGCGGAGGGAAAATTTCACGGCAAGGGGGGTCGGGGTGTGCATGAAGAAGGATCAAGGTGCGTGGCCACGACGTTGCGCCGTGCCTTCCCCATACAGATCGGACGAGAACGGAAAAAGGGAACCGCCCTTCAGCGCGGCTCCACCGTGACCCACCACGGCACGCTGCGATGGACCCGCACTGGCAACACCTCCGACAACAGCGTCAGCGCCGCATCGGTATCCGGTACCGGATAGCTCCCCATCACGCGCAGCCCCGCCACGTCGGGATGCGCGGCCAGATGGCCGGGCCGGTAGCGCGAAAGTTGCGCCAGGAAATCGGCCAGGGGCATGTCGTCGACGGTCAGCCTGCCCGTGCGCCACGCGGCCTGCGCGGCATCCAGCGCCGCGACGTCCTCGTAATGCTCGCGCGAGAAATCCACCTGCTCGCCATGCGCGACGACCCGGCGGTCGCCCGTGCCCGCCAGCCGGACTTCGACAGCGCCTTCCAGCACGGCCAGATGCACGGACGCGGGCTGCCTGCGCACCAGGAACAGGGTGCCCAGGGCCCGCAAGCTGCCATGCCGGGTGTCGACCACGAATGGCCGCTCGGCGTCCTGGGCCGTCTGCACCATGATTTCCCCCTGGTGCAAGGTCAATCGCCGCCACGCCGCGTCGACGGCAAAGTCCGCGGCGCTCGCGGTATTCATCCACAGCCGGCTGCCATCGGACAAGCGCGTATCCCGGATTTCCCCGACGCCCGTGCGAAGCTCGGCCTGCCAGGCGAACAACTGATCCTGCACGGCAGGCTGGCGCCACCCCATCCACCCCGCCGCGCCCGCGGCGAGCAGCCCGGCCAGCGTGCGCAGGCTGCGCCGGCGGCCCGGGCGCGCGGCCTGGCGCAAGCCGGCCGCCACGGCCAAAGGCTCATCCTGCTCGCGCAGCCCCGCGAAGCGCCGCCCCACGGCGTCCACCTTGTCCCAGGCGGCGGCATGCAAGGGCCCGCTGCGCAGCCACTGGGACCACGCGTCACGCTCGGGCCCGTTGGCCGGCGCCTCATTCAGGCAGACGTACCAATCGGCCGCCTCGCGCAATGCACGATGCCACTCCGCAGGACCCGCGTTCATTCGGCGCTCAGCATCGGTGTGGGAGCCCACGCCGGCACGGCCGACTGGAAGTCGGCCTCCAGCAACGCGCAATGCACCAGCGCCTGCGCCATGTATTTCTTCACCATCCGTTCCGACACCCCCAGCCTGACGGCGATGTCGCGGTACTTCAAGCCCTCCACCTGCGCCATCACGAAGGCGTCCGCCACCTTGGCCGGCAAGCGCCGCAGCATCGCGCCCACTTCCAGCAATGTTTCGATCACGATGGCCTGATGTTCCGGCGACGGCGACACGGCCTGCGCGCTCAGCGTATCGCGCCAGGCCCGCTCCACTTCCCGCCGGCGCCACAGGTCGATGCACAGGCCATTGCCCATGGTGCGCAGATACGCACGCGCGCCTTGGGGGGAATCGAAACCGCGCGGCGCGACCAACAGGCGCACGAAGGCGTCCTGCGCCAGATCGGCGGCGTCGCTGGCGCTGCCCAGCCGCCGCATCAGCCAGGCACGCAGCCAGCCGTAGTGGGCTTGGTAGAGTTCTTCGATCTTGGGGTAGGACATGCTCGCGCCAGAAGGACGGGAAGACGAGGTAAAATTATAAGATCAGTTCTCATTTGCAATTCTATTGCGACATCTAGCGGGGGGACCTGACCCCGCGCCCGCAGGCGTCGGCCTGGGCAGACTCGTCCTTCACGGGTACGCTGGCGGGTCTGTCGGCGGGCGTGGGGGCCCGGCGCTAGGCAAGCACGGCCTTGCTGGCAGAGGGGTCGGTCGGGCCGCGGCGGCGCAACGTGACCACCTGCTGCGCAACGAAGGCACGGGCGCGCAACTGCCCACAGCCGCCGTCCGCGTCCTGCCCGGCACTGTTCCTCACCTTGGTCAGCACGCCACGGCCGTGCAGGGACTGGACGATCTCCCGGATGCGATCGGGCTCGGGACGCTGGTAATCGTCGCCTTCCAGGCTGTTGAAGGGAATGACATTGAGCACGCCGAACCTGCCCTTGAGCAGGCGCACGATGGCATCGAGCTCGTCATCGCCATCGTTGACGCCCTTCAGCAGCGTCCACTGGTACTGGATGGGATAGCCGCTGTCCCGGGCGTACCGCTCACCGAGTTCGACCAGTTCTTCCGGCGTGATCCTTGCCGCGCGCGGTAGCAGGTGCTCCCGCAGCCCGGGCTTGGCCGTGTGCAGCGACAGCGCCAAGGCAGGTTTCACGCGCTGCCGCGGCAGGGCCTCGAACACGCGCCGGTCGCCCACCGTGGAGAACACCAGGTTCTTGTGCCCGATATTGCCTTCGGTGCCCAGCAGGTCGATGGCCTCGAGCACGTTGTCGAGGTTGTGCGCCGGCTCGCCCATGCCCATGAAGACCACTTTCTTCACCGGGCGCTGGCGCCGCGCCAGCACCACCTGGGCCAGGATCTCCATGCTGCTCACCTGGCGGATCAGGCCGCTCTTGCCGGTCATGCAGAAGCGGCAACCCACCGCACAGCCGACCTGGGTGGAGACGCAAAGCCCGTCACGCGGCAGCAGCACGCTTTCCACCATCTGGCCATCGGCGAGTTCGACGAGCAGGCGCGCGCCATCGCTGCCGGCGTGTTCCGAGCGGATACAGGCCAGGCCATCCAGCGCCGCGGTGACGGCGGGCAGGGCCTCACGCACTGACAGCGGCAGGAAGTCCTTGGCCTGCCGCCGCCGCGTGCCCGTGTCGAGCGGCTGCCCGCTCAGCCAGACGCGCGCGATCCGGCCGCGATGGACAGGCAGGGCACCGAGTGCGGCGAGGCGATGGTCGAGGTCGGAGAAGCGCATGGCGAGCGGATTTTACCCAGCGCGGGCGCGGCTGACTCCGCGCTCGACAGCTTCAGGCTACAGTGCTCGCCGGTATGGATCGAGGAGAGATCGGGTATGCCCGAGGAAAGCCCGCTGCTGCATGACGAGGCCGTCTACAGGACCCTGCTGGAATCGACCAAGGCGATTCCCTGGAAGATCGATTGGGCCACGATGAAATTCGCCTATATCGGCCCGCAGATCGAGCCCTTGCTCGGTTGGCGTGCCGACAGCTGGGTGAGCGTGGAAGACTGGGCCATGCGCATGCATCCCGAGGACCGCGAATATGTGGTGAATTTCTGCGTCAGCCAATCCCAGGCCGGCGTGGACCACGAAGCGGACTACCGGGCGCTGACCAAGGACAACGGCTATGTCTGGATACGCGACGTCGTGCATGTCGTGCGCAAGGAAAACGGCGAGGTCGACGCGCTGATCGGCTTCATGTTCGACATCACCGAACGCAAGAAGACCGAGGAACAACTGCTGAGCCTGCAGAAAGAGCTGGAAGTGCTCTCTTTCAAGGATGGCCTGACCCACATTGCCAACCGGCGCCGCTTCGACACCAATGTCGAGCTGGAATGGCAGCGCGCGTGCGACGAGGGTCAGCCTCTGTCCCTGCTGTTGCTCGACGTCGATTTCTTCAAGCAATACAACGACCTGTATGGCCACACCCAGGGCGACAAATGCCTGGTGGAGATTGCCCAGACGCTGAGCCTGGCGCTGGACGGCCCGCGTGACCTGGTGGCACGCTATGGCGGCGAAGAGTTTGTCGTGTTGCTGCCGGATGCCGATGCCGGGACGGCCCGGAAAGTCGCGGAACGCTGCCAGCGGCTGATCCAGAACAAGGCCATCGTGCATGCGCTGTCGCCGCATGATCGGCGCGTCACCGCCAGCATCGGCGCGGGCACGGTGGTGCCGAACGATCGACTGACGCTTGGCGGGTTCATCACCGCCGTCGATGAGCAGTTATATCTGGCCAAGAACCATGGCCGGAACCGCATCGAGCATGTTTCCAGCTAATGCCTTTGCAGCAGCACCAGCAACTCCGGATGCCGGGCGGCCATGAAAAGGCGGATTGCCTCTGCGGCACGCTCGATGGGAAATCCCGTGGCCGTCATGGACGTAATGACCAACATCGGGGAAACCAGCCCGAAAAGGCGTTTTCGCTGTTCCGGGAACTGGTAGTCGACGTCGGCCTTGTCCCAACTGACAGGCTTGATGTGCAGCAGCAGGTCGCTGCCCTCTTCGACCGGATGGAATCCGATGCCTGGCGGGCACACTTCCCCCGAGCCGGCCGCATGCAAACCCTTTGCGGTGGAAAGTTCAAGCGCCCAGTCGTGGCTGGAAAACGCCTGAATGGCTGCTTCGACGGCGACAGGCTGGCCATCGGTCGTCGTGAAATCGGCGTGCTGGATCCAGTAAGTGAAGGCTTGCACGTATCACCTCTCTCGCCTGGGTTCGACATACCGGATTATGTATCGTTTCGAGCTATGCCCCAATGGCCTGGGCCAGCCTCTGGATGGACAGCGGCGCGCAGCCCTCGGCATCGTTGCTGATCGTCACGTAGGCGGACTGGCCCGCGCCCGTGATCCCGCGGATCGTGCGCGCCAGCACCGTGCGCGTCGGGAGATCCTCGCTCAGGATGGCATTGAACGGATCGTGCTTCTTCTGCGCATCGGCATAGCCATAAGCGCCGAACACGCGATTCAGGTTCCAGCGGCAGACCAGCGGTCCCGGCCACAGCGCGCGCAGCATCGGCAGTTGCGCGTCGATCGGCGGCATCTTGCCGTGCAAGCCCAGGCAGAAGGTTGCCCCATGCGCCTTGAGGGTATCCACCAGCGCCTGGCCCAGCAGTTCAGGGTCCCGCACTTCCACCGCGACAATCACGGCGTCATGCGCGGACAAGGCCTCTCGGACAGCCGCCAGCATGAGACCCAGCTTCTCGAACAGCGTGGGGAGGCGATTCAGCCATCCCCAAGGCAGGGGGCTCAGCTGGAAGACCAGGACGCCAAGCTTGGGGCCCAGGCCTTCAAGCGCGGGCCGCACGAACTCCTGGAGGGCCAGCGCGGGATCGAGAAAAGCCGGATTCAGCTCGCGCGTCCTGCCTTCTTCGCCATGCAGCTGGGCGTCGGTGACAAGGGCGGGACATTTGACGACGAAACGGAAGTCGTCATCGACCTGCTTCGCATAGGCCGCATACTGGCTTGCCGTCAACGGGCGCCAGAACGTGCGGTCCACACACACCGTGCGCAGAAGCGGATGCTGGTGGTAGGCCTCGAGGCCATGTTTCGACAGCGTGCTCGACTCGTATTCGCCGTCCCAGACCAGCCCTTCCCAGCCCGGGTACGACCACGTGGAGACGCCGAAGCGCAGTTGCGGCGCAAGCTGCTGTGCAAGTGCGCGCCACTCCTGGGCCGCAGGCGCGGGCAGCACCTTGGCCAGGCTCCGGCGCGCCGGCGCTTTCGGTTTTGCCCGAGAGGCGGTGTCGGTAGCGGGGTGGGCCGGAGGCGGGGGAAGCGCGTCTCCGAAGAGGTCGTCTTGCATGCTTGATTGGAGCGGGTGAAGGGAACAGTAAGGTTCGATCAACCTATTGATTTATAAAAGATTTCCCGCGTTCAACTTTACGCGATTGCCGATATTATGTCCAGTTAGCTCATCGCTGGCAATGTCGGTGTTCCTAATTGGTGGCATTTGTCCCTAGATCGCGCCCCTTCTTGATTTTTAAGGGATTCTTGAGGGCCTCAAGCCGGCCAGTGACAACAATCAGGGCAAAATTCGCTTCAAATTTGGCCCTAATTCGTGTTAATCAGGCTGGCCATATAGCCAGATTTGACCCTTATTCGTGTCACTAGCTGTGATTGCAGCCAGGCGGTCATTGCTTCGACCGCCTGCGCTTCGGCCTAACATCAGCAGGCATTCGAAATTCTTCGGATCGTTTCAGTGCTGCCTCTAGCTGTGCCGGGAGATCTTGAAGGCCCGAAAGTTGCCCCTCGAGAGCGTCACATCTGCCACGCAGGATATCCGCAGACTGGCTGGCCGCTGCCGCCGCCGATCGGGCGGCCTGGAGATCCTGACGCAGTTGGTTCTCAAGGGTCCTGTGGTGTTCGGATGTCTTGCTTAGCTACGCCTGGAGTTCCTTCACCTCCTGGCGTGCTCGATCAACATCGCTCAGCGCCCGATTCTCGACAGATCTGACGTACTCGGTCCAGTCTTCTCGCTCAGATTTCGCCGTTTCTAGCGACTCGTGAAGCCGGGCATCGAGTTGCTGTCTCGCCGCAGTTACACCAGTGCCCTGCGCTACTGGGCCGGCTGGCATGCCGCGCGTTATGGGGTCGAGCTGACCTTGCCGGTGGCCGAAGCCACCGTGCTGCAGTTTGTGGTCGACCATGTCCAGCGCCGCTCGGCCGAGGGCGAGCTGGCGTGGGAGCTGCCGCCGGACGTCGACCAGATACTGGTGGTCGCTGGCCTAAAGGCCAAGCGCGGCCCGTGGACTTTGGCCACCGTCCGCCATCGCGTTGCCGTCCTGTCTACCTCGCACCGGCTCAAGCAAGTCGCCATTCCCTGCGAGCAGCCGGCGATCCGCACCGTGCTCAGTCGCGCCGCGCGGGCGGCGGTCAAGCGCGGCGAGCGGTCGCGCAAGAAGACCGCCATCACCGTGCTCGAATTGGAGGCGCTGCTCGCCACCTGCGACGACGGCCTGGAAGGGATCCGCGACCACGCCCTGCTCTGCTTCGGGTTTGCCAGCGGCGGCCGCCGGCGCAGCGAGATCGCCGCCGCCGACCTACGCGACCTGCGCCGGATCGGCGAGGCGGGCTACATCTACCGACTTGAGCACAGCAAGACCCAGCAGGCTGGCGTTACCGCCACGTCGACACCGGACAAGCCGGTACTCGATCGGGCTGCCGTCGCCTTGCAGGACTGGTTGGAGGCGGCCGGCATCACCGAAGGCGCGATCTTCCGGCGGCTGTGGAAGCAGCGCGTGGGCCCTGCCCTGTCCCCAGCTGCGGTCGGCGAAATCGTGCAGCGGCGAGCGCGCCTGGCTGGGCTGGAAGAGGACTTTGGAGGGCAAAGCCTGCGATCGGGATTCGTGACCGAGGCCAGTCGCCAAGGAGTGTCACTTCCTGCGAGCATGCAACTGACCGAGCATCGGTCGGTGTCGAGCGTCGTGGGGTACTTCCAGGCGGGCGGTGCCACGGCGAACCCTGCTGCTCGTCTTCTGGAAAACTGATCGATTCTGAGTTTTTCAACTTCGGAGCGTGTCGATAGGAAGCGGACGTTCTTTGTATCAAGGACGCACTTCACATGCGACAGGGGCAAAGGGGGAGCATCTGTGTATCTAGCACAGCTCGAAATTACCAATTTCAGAAAGCTCAAGAAGGCCGAATTACACTTCCAGAATGGCTTGAACGTCTTGGTCGGGGCCAACAACGCCGGTAAGACTGCCGTGGTAGACGCACTTCGTGCCTTGCTCGCAGGTCACGACGAGGCTTACCCGCGTCTGGACTCCGAAGACATCCACCGGCCGAAAGACGGCGACCCGGAGGGTGAGGTCGTTCTCCGCTACGTGTTTCGCGACCTCGACCTGGACGATGAGGCTGATTTTCTATCGGCATTGAAACCTGATGCTGCTGGAAAGATGGAAGCGCACATCTCCATCCGCTACTCGGTAGCGGACAAAACCGGACGACTGCGTGCCAAACGCTGGTGCGGCGACCATGAGGACGTTGGGCTGACCACGGACATGATGGAGAACCTGCGCGACGTCTATCTGCCGCCGCTGCGCGATGCGTGGCAAGGCTTGAAACCTAGCCGAACCAACCAGCTATCTCGGCTTTTCCGGCTCCTTGCCACCGATGCCGGCAAGCAGGGGGTCAACAACGCATTGAAGGAACTCGACGAAGCATTGAAAGAGCACCAGCCCGTCGTCAGCACCCATACGGCGATCAAGGGCCGCCACCAGGCCATGCTCGGTCCCCAGCTGGAGCAGGTGCTGGACCTCGGTCTGGCGGGCAGCGATTTCCAACGTCTGGCCTCGCGCCTGTCGCTTAGAGTTGATGCTTTCGAGATCGAGCAGAACGGCCTGGGCTTCAACAACCTGATCTTTATGGCCGTGGTGCTCAGCGAATTGGCCAAGAACCCTGAAGCCAGCTACCGCGGCCTCATAATCGAGGAGCCAGAGGCGCACCTGCATCCGCAGCTGCAAGCGGTGCTGCTAGGCTACCTTGAAAGCATCAAGGACGCCGAAGGTGAAAAGCCGGTACAGATGTTCGTCACCAGCCACTCGCCGAACTTCGCCAGTATCGCTAACCTCGACAGTCTGGCCTGCCTCGTCGACACCGGGACCCAGGTAGAGACGTTCTTCCCCCATACGATCAAGTTCGGCAAGGGAAAGCGCGAGAAGTTGGAACGCTACCTCGACGTAACCCGAGCAGAACTGTTCTTCGCGCGCCGGGTGATCTTCGTAGAGGGCGCAGCCGAACTAATGTTGGTGAATGTGCTGGCCGAGAAAGCCGGCCACGACCTGCGCAAGCACGGCGTCAGCCTTATCAGCGTCGAGGGCTTGAACTTCGACTCATTTCTTCCACTGTTCGGTGCACAGGCGTTGAAAATCCCGGTGGCCGTCATCACCGATGCAGACCCCATGGCTGCCGCAGCAGAGGGCGAGGAACCGCTGGCTCTGTACCCAGCGCCCGGCGACGCGCTACAAATATCTGCCAACACGGCGAAGATGAAAGCAATCGAGGACGATTTCGTCAAGGTCTTCCATGGCGTCAAGACGCTCGAATACGACCTTGCCCTGCACTCTGATAACCGCACAGCGATGCTTGTGGCTCTGAGGGAGCTACACCCACAGATCGCTATCACCGTCACCGCTGCGGTCGAAGCCGCGGAAGGTGACGCCGCCAAGGCACGCGCGCTTTTTAGCGGCATGTTCGAGCGACGCCAGAATAACGTGCAGAAGGGGCGCTTCGGTCAGGCTCTCGCTCAGGTGTTCGCCGAGGGGGCTGCCTGCACAGTACCTCATTACATTGGCGACGCAATTGCCCACGCCTGTCAGGCCAAGAAGGGTGCGGCGGCCGCTCCCGCTGGAGCTCAGCCGGAGCCTCCCAGACAATGACTCAGGCATCCGCCGAACAGTTACAGATCATCGAGGCGCCGCTGGCACCGGTGTCCGTGATCGCCTGCGCCGGGAGCGGCAAGACGTTCACTGCGGTACGACGCCTCGCGCACATGCGCCAGCAACTGGGCAATCACCGCGGCCGCATCGCGTTGCTGTCGTTCTCCAACGTCGCGGTGGATACGTTCCGGCGCGAGTACCAGCAGCTGGCTCAGGTCAAGTCGGGAGGATCCGGCCAAGACCGTGTAGATATTGACACGCTGGACGGCTTCATCACCGGCAACGTGCTGCGCCCACATGCCTATCGGACGATGGGCGCTCAGCAAGCTGCATTTCTGGTGATGGGCGGAGAAGCGTTTTTGAATGGGTTCAAGTTCAATACTGAAACCTACCCGCGTGAGATCACGAGGATGCAAGTGGGCGTCGAGAATGGCGATTTCTACTTCTACTACGCTGACAACGACAATACGCGAAGACTCAACACCGCTTATGCCTCCGGTATCGTCGACCGCCTTGGTCGGGTCGGTGCCTATACGCACAACCTCGGGCGTTACTGGTGTCACCGCACCCTGAAGGGCCAACCTGCCATCCTCCGCGCACTCGCCCGCCGCTATCCACATATATTGATAGACGAAGCGCAAGACATCGGGACAGTACATCGAGCCATCATTGAGCAACTTGTCGAGGCGGGCTGCCAGGTGTCATTGATCGGCGATCCGAATCAGGGCATTTATGAGTTCGCCGGCGCAAACGGCACCTTCCTGACGCAGTACGGGCAGCGACTAGGCGTGAATACCCGAAGTCTGACCAGGAACTACCGGTCCGTGCCCGCAATACTGGAGTTGGCCAACAAGCTGTCGGCTCGTGTAGATACGGCGGACAGGGTAGCGCCCGGCACAATGCATGGCGCCTACTTCGTGCCCTACAGGAATGTCGTGGCAGCTTTATCCCTGGCGGCGCTAGTCTCACTCTGCTTCGTCTGGACCGAGCGATACATCGCCGCCACACGGCCCCGCCGTCGGGCCAACGACGCGATGCGGTTACTCAGCCGGATGTTGTCTTCACCCACGATGAACAAGGCAGGCGCTTGCGCGTAATCGGCCTGCTGCAGGTTTGCGTCGATGAAGTCCCGATTGAAGATGCACACGGGAATCCGCCCCCGATCCTGTTCTTTCCGGCTATCCAGCACTTCCTGCCCCACGCTGACACGTACATGTGCGCTGGCCGGCAACCGGTTCACGATCGGCCCGTTTAGTAGCCCAAAGACACGGGAAAGGGTTGTCTTGCCGGAAGCATTCCAGCCATAAATCAGGTTGTATCGAGCAAAATCAGGCGCTGGGCTCGTTCGTCCATCATAACCGTCCCAAACTGCAGCCTGAGAAATGGATTCAATCCGCCGAAACATGCTTCCCCTAAAAACATGGCTCATCATGAGCGCCCGTCCTTCCGGACAGCCTACCGCAGTTCGCCCTACCTCTGCTGCCATCTCACTGATCCCAGCACCGACCGTTGTGAGCCGATAGGCAACCTTCGGCCAGACGCAAACATCAGAATCCTGGATTAAGCCGACCCGCGAAGCAGGCTCGGCTTGAATGAATTCTTAGCTGTCTAGTTGACCACCTCTTGAACGTGCTTCATCACCCGCGCGGAAAGGGCGAAGAGATCCTTTGCACTTATCTGATGCCTCTCGGAAAGCTCAAAGACATCAACGGCGTTGTTTAAGCGCCTTGATCCAGGGTCGGGGTAGCGACCAGCCCAGACTACAAAGTGCGAGAGACCCTTCAGAATTGCTTTGTCCTTCTCGCCAAGAGCAGGAATGAAGTTGGCAAGCTCTTCCAGCTTGTGGTGGAAATGCTGCTTCTCTTGTTTTGTAGATTCTTCAGCCCCGATTCTGAGCAGGATCATTGCTTTGAGGCAAACTTCAAGGCTGTAGCCAACGATCATCAGTGCCACCGCGTGGTACTGGCTGTGACAGATTGTTCTGAGTTCTTGCGGGAAGCTGTCAAAGCTCGGCGGATTTCTAACCAATTGAACCGCTGCCTCAGATAGTGCATGTGCATGGCTAAGCCAAAGGACAGGGTTCTTTAGATCAGCAATGGTTGGCGGTTTGGAAATGTCCACAGGAAATCCATTTGCTGTCGCAAGCAAGCCCCATTTATGCCAAGCAAGTGCGCTGTATCCGAAGGGGTCGGCTGCGAATCCATCTGGTTTTGGCTGTAGAGAATCGTTCATGGACGGCTAGCACCGGGAGTAAGCCGGGCCGCGAGACGGCGTCGGCTTGAATGAATTGTCAGAAGACCGTCGGTTGCTCATAAGCAGCCGCCAGTTGCTGATCTTGCTTGAGACAAGCACGGAGCAAGCACAGGGCCGAACGAACGAGCTTCTCATCCCGTCCGGGCGGCGAGTGTGGGGTGTGCTTGCCGCCATGGAATAGGTTATTGCGAACTCTACCGGTCGCATCCAATGCAGTACCGATGGTTCCAGGTCCTCCACGCAGCGGAACATTTGGATTCCATTGGGCCGGCGCCACTTGAACCTGAGGAGGCTCATCTGTGAGGTACTGAACTGCCTCAGAAAGATCGGGATCAGCATCGGCACGAACAGTATCGTTGGCATGCGAGAAGTAACGATCCCAATCAGCTGCGGCACGGCCACGGCGGTTCACGTAGTAGTACCCAGAATCTTTGAGCGCGAACTCAAAGCGTGAGAACACCGCGAAGAACTCGCATGCCAGCTGGGCTGGCATTTGCAATCCATCAAGTGGCGACATATTGGTCCCGCCCTTTAGCTCTCTAACTAATAACCGGATCCTTGAATCCCGTTATGCGGCTTATCCATAGCGCACCGTAGGTGGGCTATCCCCCTGATACGGCTCAATCTTAGGGCGGCAGGTTGCGGCTAACAAGCCGACGTATACCCGGACCCAGTAGCGTGCAGGGTGTGCGCTCCGGCAGATGTCCGGCTTGGGTCGGAAGCTGCCCTCCCCCCTCGATAGGCACCCCAAACCCCAGTCCCGCCGATGTCCGCTTCCGGCCAAAAGCGGACAATGAGACGGTCCGTCTAAACTCCTAAGCAATTCACTGCGGGCATCGCTTAGGTCTGTTCTACGCGCGAACGACGGCGACTCAAGCTCGCGATATGAATGTTGCAGCCAGTGGGACCAGACCGCTGCTACTTTTGTTTAAACTGCTTGAGCAGCGACTCGGGGATGAAAGTAAGGCTCCCTCTTGCCCGAGAGCATGCCACGTAAAGCTTGTTTCGTGGGCCTGGTTTGAGTTGGCTCAAGGTCTCCGCATGGAAGGCCTTGACGTTGGGAGCGCTGAGGACGACGCAGACGTCGTCATAGTGATCCGCACCTTTCGAAGCACCCCAGTTCTCCGAGAAGCAGCCGTACTTGTAGTGCTCTTGGTAGAAGAGCTTGACGACCGACGGATCACTATAGAGAGCCAAGACAGCTTCCGGATCGGACTCGAATCGAACTGCGGTCTCTCGATCCTCATGCGCAACGATTGAGACGCCTAACTGGTTGCTGATGAACTGGCAGACAGTCACTGAGCAGCGCCTGCTGACCTTGAGGGAATCCGTGTCCACTCGAAGCCCTGCTGCTACGAACCTACCCTTGTACCTTGCGTAGTCATCATGCAAGGTGCTGTTCTTCTGGCCATCCCGGCTTGTGTCGTACGTGTGCTGGTAGAAGTCCCCGACGAAACATATCTCGACGTCTGCCTTCGCTGCTTCAAGCAAAAAATTGAAGTCATGGCCCCCAAAGTCTTGGATTTCGTCCACGAAGAACGCATCGTAGTACTTCTCGAGCCGCCTGCGAACCAACGGCAGGACACCTGAGCGATCAATGAAATCTGCCAATCGGTTTGAGTACAGCCATCTCTTTGGTGTCATGTACCGGCGATCATCGTGAAGCTTGAACGCCGGGCGCTGAGGTGGGATCTTGAAGGTGACCCCTTGTGATCTCTTCTCCATTGCTAGGAAGGGGCGATAGCAGAAGCCGTAAAGGAAGGAGAAGTAGGTTGAAACCTGGACGTTCCGTGGGATGTGTCCAAACTTCTGAATGATCTTCTGGCGAATGTTCTCGATGTTTGCATCGGTGTAAGTGACGATCAGGAATCGACGATCAAGATCAAGTTTGGAAACCAGCATGGATGTCTTGCCGGAGCCCGCGACAGCAAGCGTTACCCCCTTATCCATGCAATCGCCTGCTCGATGTAATGAGGAACAGTGAGGGCCTTGCCGTGCTTCTCGAGAAGCCGGAAGGCGACTTCGGTCTTGTTGTCGAGCATGTAGTCCTGGACAGACAGCGTGCGCCGTCCCGCGGCGAACAGATCATCACAGGATTTGGTGTTGTCCTGATAGATACAAATTTCGAATGTGCTTCTAGCTGGATCTGGATCGGCGAACACTCGTATCTTGTCGCTTACGAAATCCCTGTAGTTCTCAACGCAATTCAATTGGTAGTCTTTGTCGTTGTCACGTACAACCGCAACCTTGATCCCGAGTACCCTTGCAAGTTCCATGTAGCGCTTGAAGCTGGTTCCGTCGACAGATATGACATGGACACCGTCTTTCTCTGTACTAGACCCACCGGAGCATGCCTCATACAGAGCTCCCAGCAGAATGAACTCGGCATCTCCTTCAACAAGGATCGCCCGACTACAGAGTGACAGTTCAAGCACATTGTTGTCTGGCGCCTTCATGAAGAACCTGGCCGTTTCGTCGGTCAAAGTCTGCAAGGAAGCTGGCTTCACAGCACCAACCTCGGTCAACAAAAGCACTTTCCGCAGGTTCAGCCGTGTGGCGATGAAGCTGCTGTGGGTCGCGATGAATAGCTGCTTGTCCTGGGATGCGTCGATTCTCTGGATCAGCTTGTGCATGTGCACGTGACTCAGATGATTCTCTGGCTCCTCAAGAAGAAGCAGGTCGAGAGCGGACTCCCGATTTCGGAGCGCAAACTCGGTCTTTATGAAGCACTGCCGTCCTTTACCCTTTCCTTCAATAGGAATGTCATCCTCGGTGATCACCAAGTCTGATTCGATACTGGACTTGGTGCTGCTACGGACATCGAATTTGTAATCAACGACCGTATCATTCAATGCCTTGAGAGATGTGTCGCGGAAAACCCTCTTCGCCGCGCGGTACTGATAGGCGTGCTTGTTCCGCTCGCTGGCGGTCGACTGTGCAACATACATCGCACGTGTGTAATCACGATTAGCGTAGTCGTTGTTGATCTGGGAGCTATCAATCAGAAGGTGCTTAAGAGGCTTCCGGTATGGAAGCAGTGTTCTGTCAGCAAAGGTTCTGAACCTCACCTCGTAGAACTCAAAGGGAAAGCTGCCGTCCTTGTCGACTAGAGCCTTCTTGATCTCGTCTGTGTACTCGTCCATTGGAAGACAAGACACCCGAATTCCGCAGCCGTCACGACGAAGGCTGTTGTTCCTTCCGTCGAACTCCAGATCGTCCAATCCATTGAAGTACACCTCGATGTGGAGGACTGGAAGATTGGCGACATTCCGATCACCGCTGAGGAACTCTGAGATGGCCTGTGCGCTGAAGATCGTTTCAATTCCCAGCGCCTCGACCTTGCTACGACTAGAACTGAGAGCAATGTCTATTGCCTGCAGAATTGAACTCTTCCCTGCTTCATTGCCTCCGGCAAGTATGTTCAACTTGTCGTCGAAGGAAACATCAAAATCTCGGAACTTCTTGAAATTCTTTAGGATCAATCGTTCAATTGTCGGCACCTGACACCCCCTGTGTCGCCTATTCCATGGCTGTTCTGACTGGCCGCTAAGATGGCAGGGCCGACCGTGCCCTGGAGCAATAGCACGAATATATATATAGATGTGAGGGTCTGAGAAGTGGCGAACCCTGCCAGTGAGGACATCTGGAGCCAGCGGCCTTGGGCCTGGGACCGCCTTACGTGCAGGTCCAGATCAATAGATTTTTGCGGAGTGTGCCTAGATGGCCAGAAAGTTCGACTTGGAGTCTGATGTTGTCAGGTGGCTGGTTACGCAGATTCAGGGTGGACTGCTGCTTGATGAGATCGATGGGCGCGAGAGCGTCTCCACACTAGCCGCGATGGCAAGCCAAGAGAACTTCCTCCCGGCTTTTGGCATCGACTACTTCTCCCGCAGAGCTTCCGCAGATGCAGCTGCCAATGTGCTGGAGCATCTGGGCTCACTTGAGATCATCTCGGTTGACACCAGCATATCCCTGACGACCGGCGAGGTCCTCCGGCCGGACATCCTTTGCTTCAACCAAGAGACAAGGACACTGGTGGTCTTCGAGGTCAAGCGGGCCACGGATACTGAGCGTCAGACTGTCACCGAGCTGGCAGGGTACGAGCAGGAGCTTCGGAACGCGGCGCCGTTTCTCGGCACCTTTGACGTCCTATTTGTCGTTGTGGCTGCGAACTGGTCACCGCTGTTGACACATGCCGTTGGGAACATGAACGCTTGGTCGGGAAAACAGTACCTAGCCCTGAAGATAGCACCGGCGACGAGCGGCTTCCGCCTAGCAGTTGAGATCCCCGAGGCTTGGCACTTGACTGGTGCTTTGTGCTTGCCCGGTGAGGCACTGCCGTCCATCGATCTCTACCTTCGGCCCATGGAACGTGAAACCTGCCGCTCAGACGAGCAGGAGGGATGCGGTGCGGCTGACTCGAAGGGTGTTGATGATGGCAGCTGGTACCCTCCCAGGATCGTACTCACGGCAATGGAAATGATTGCCCGGGAGGGCGATCGCACAGGGGCGCATGGCTTCATGATGTTGTGGCGCGACGCTGGAGCGTACGGTTCGGGTTGCTGGTGCCTGACACTAACCACGGTGGATCCCTACGCAATGTCAGCATGGGCGACTGACAATGGTCTGCCGCGGCGCTCCTCAGAGGCTACGCAGTATTTCTCCTCTAAAGTAGATCCAGGCAGCGCACCCCGGTCACTCTATGGCATTGCCAGAGCCGCGCTCACTCTGTTGCGCGAGAGGTTTGAAACAGGGTTTGAAGGCGATCTTTTGTGGGCGGTGAAGGCTCACGGGTTAAGGCAGAGGGCTGTGCCCGTTCGGTTCGACTTTTGGGGAAGCCTGGGGCGCTACGCCCGGGAGTTTGTAGCAAATCCTGCAGTCCGCCAGAACTACATGCCTTTCATTTCCGCTAGCCAACTAGACTGGACTGATCCCGTAGTGGGGATGACCTTAGTGTCCAACCTCACAGCTGGATCACCATTTCCCAATGGCCTGATTGGCTGTGAAGGGGCTTTTGCCGTCGGACGTGCTCTCAGTGACCTTGGCATTGCCGCAGGTAGCTCATCTCAGAGCCCCCAGCATGCCGCGGTGTTTGAACCTATGCTCGAGTGGTCGCAGCTGGAAGCGGTCAGGTATGGGGTCGAGATGCTGCAGATATCCAATGCCAGCATAGAAGTGTCAAGGCCAATGCCGACTCTATCAAACAGATCAGAACAGCGACTGGAGAGACTCCAGGAGCTAGTCGACTGGGTTGCACTTGATCTGATTGGCTCGGATCACCCTGCTCATCAGGCATGTTTTGAGATTGGGTTCTCCAGCGCACTTCTATTCGACTGGATAGAGGATGCTGGCGCTGATCCTTATACGGGGCCGACTGCTACAGAGGCAGCGAACAGTGCACGTCGAGTTCTGGAGTTCGCGTTGAAGCAAGCAGATGGTAGTCAAGGACAAGCATTCAGATCTGCCCCGTTCCTGGATTTGGTGGAACTTGTAGGACTGGATGACGGTGAGGCGAAGAACTGGGGTGAGAGTGTCGGCGCACTCACCGCCAAGCTCGATGATCAAAGACTACTTGAGTCCTTTGCTTCCGTGGTTCTGCCAGGCATCGACTCGATCATTCCTAGGGTCCTGCACACCGTGCGGGCACCCTTTCACACCCAAGTCGACTGGGACTATCCAAAGTCCGGAGTGAGGGCTCTATTTGAATCTGGAGTCCAGCACCCTGCTGTGCTGTTCGCGCAAGACGGGACGATCGGAACTGGTCCGATGTCCTGGCCGCTAAATATCGGCAGTCCGGTAGAGGACCCAAGTGTTGAGGTCTATGTCTTGGATATGTCTGCGGCCAGTGCCATAGCAATCAAGATGACGTGGGACAAGGTCGAAGAGTTCCACGCCAAGCGGTCTATCAAAAGCTAAAGATCATGGACCCGTCATTGGGCGTGCTTCCCGTAAGTTGAGCGAAGCCGGTCGCGATGTACGTCACGACGTGCAACGGGACGCCACCATCAGCGGTGGAAGCGCGGCCCCGCACTGGTGGCTGGGCCAGATTCCTCCGGCCATTGCCCATCTTCGCGCATCCGAAGTCTGAGCAACGTAGGGGGCCCGGCCGCCATTGGGTGGCCGGGCTAGACAACCTTTGGTCAACGTCCGCTTACGGCCAGAAGCGGACGTTGGCCCGGCACATCGTGTCCAGCGCATATCGCCATCGCTTAACTACTTCGCCACTGCACGCCACGCCGGCCACGCCTCGCCAATCACGCCCAGCGCAGATTTCAGGAATAGCAGGGCGATCACCGCGCCAGCTACGATGTCCGGCCAGCCGCTTCCGGTCAGCGCAACGCCACCGGCGGCCACCAGTACACCGATATTGGCGGCGACATCATTGCGGGAACACTCGAAGGTGCTTTTCATGTTGATGTTGAGCGCGCGGAACCGCCACAGCAGTGCCAGGCACACCAGATTGGCCACCAGCGCGATGGCTCCGAACCCCAGCATCAAGCCGCTGGAAGGCGGCACGCCGTGGATCAGCTTGCTGACCACCTCCACCACGATGAAGACAAAGAAGGCCAGGATCAGCAGCCCCTTGGAGAGGGCTGCACCGGCTTCCCAGCGCGCCCCCCGGTTCACCGCCCACAGGCTCAGGCCGTACACGATCGCGTCGCCCAGCATGTCCACAGCATCGGCCTGCAGGGCGCTGGAGCGCGCCACGATGCCCGCGCCGAACTCGATGAAGAACATCGCCAAGTTGATGACGAGTACCGCCACCAGTACGCGCCGCTGCGCACTGTGCAGGGCCATGGCTTCCAGTTCCTGGCGCTTGTGGCCGCAGCAGTGGTCCATGGGTGACTCCCGCCAGGCGGTGGCCGGGCTTGAAAAAGGGTGGGATAGTCGTTATCAACCCTGTAGCCACTACAAGGTCAAGCCCATGCCCACCCTCCTCACCGTCGGCCAGCTGGCCCGCGAGACCGGCACCAAGGCCGAAACCATCCGCTATTACGAAAAGATTGGCCTGCTGCAACCGCCGCTGCGGTCGGAGGGCAACTACCGCTACTACGGCGCCCAGGACCAGAGGCGCCTGTCGTTCGTGCGCCGGGCCCGAGAACTTGGCTTCTCCATCGAACAGATCCGAGAGTTGATTGCCTTTGGTGAACAGCGGGAGCACGAGTGCAGTTCGGTGGACGATGTGGTGAAAGCGCACATCGCGGACATCACACGTCGGATTCGTGACCTGCAGGCGCTGCAGGGGGAACTGGAGCGGATGATCGGCAATTGCCCGGGCGGCCGCGTAGCCGATTGCAGGGTGCTGGAAGCCCTTCAGCCGCAGCCTGGCGCTTGACCTTGTAGCTGCATCAAGGTTTACAACGCCGGGCTACTTCGCCACCGCGCGGCCTTGCCGCCCTGACGACCCATGACCCTGCTGCCCCATCCGCTTGCCCTGGCGCTGAGCGCCGCCCTGCTGTCCGCCGTTGCCCCGGCCAGTGCACATCATGAACCGCCCGCCGCGCACGAGGACCACCACGATGAGGCCGTTGAGCTGGATGCGGTGGTGGTGCAGTCAACCCGGTCAGGGCGTCGCGTTTCCGACGAACCGATCCGGGTAGACGTCGTATCGCAGGAAGAGATCGAAGAGAAGCTGCTGATGTCGCCGGGAAACGTCTCCATGCTTGTGGCCGAGACGGCGGGCGTGCGGGTGCAGAACACGTCGCCGGGCATGGGCGCATCGAACATCCGTATCCAGGGCCTGCGCGGCCGATATACCCAGTTGCTGGCCGATGGCCTGCCGCTGTATGGCGGTCAGTCATCGTCCATCGGCCTGCTGCAGATACCCCCGACCGACCTTGGCAGTGTCGAGATCATCAAGGGCAGCGCATCGGCGTTGTACGGCCCGGCAGCGTTGGGCGGTGTGGTGAACCTGATATCGCGCCGGCCCAAGGAGACTGCCGAGGCCGAGATGCTGCTCAATGCCACCAGCCGCGGCGACCAGGACGTGACCGGCTACGCAGCCGGGCCGCTGGCCGAGCACTGGGGCCTTTCGGTGGTGGGTGGCTACCATCACCAGGACCGCCAAGATCTGGACGGAGACGGCTGGGCTGACATTCCAGGCTACGAGCGTGCCACGGTCAGGCCGCGGCTGTTCTGGGAATCGGAAAATGGAGCGCGTGCGCTGCTGACGGCAGGCGCAATGCGCGAGAGTCGGCTGGGCGGAACGCTGCCCGGTCAACTGGCGCCCGACGGGCAGCCCTTCGCCCTCACACAGCGCACGAAGCGCTTTGACGCGGGCGCGGTGGTGGATGTTCCGGTGCGCGAGAGCGACCGCCTGCATCTGCGTGCATCGGCCATGTCCACCGATCACGACCACGGGTATGGCCCTGCACAGGACAACGACACCCATCAGACCGGCTTTGCCGAAGTGAGCTATGCGTCCGGCGTAGGCGCCACCAGCTGGCTGGCGGGCATTGCCGCACAGCAGGACCGGTTCCGTTCCGCCCGATACCCGCAGTTTGATTACCGCTACACCGTGCCCGCCCTGTTCGTGCAGGCCGAGCAGGCGCTGCGCGAGGACCTTACGCTTTCCGGCAGTGCGCGCTGGGATGACCACAGCACCTACGGCGGGCACTTCAGCCCCCGCGTATCACTGTTGTTCCGCCCTGACGAGTGGACCTTGCGCGCCTCGATCGGCAGAGGCTTCTACGCTCCTACGCCCTTCGTCGAGCAGATCGAGTTCGCTGGCCTGTCACGGCTGGAGGCGCTCACCGGCCTTCGCGCGGAGATCGCTACAACCGGGTCTATCGATGCAGGCTACCTGCATGGCCCCTGGGAGCTGAACCTCAGCGTGTTCGCATCCGACATCGACCATGCGGTACACCTGGTGGAGTCTGCAACCGCCCCGGGTGAACGTGTGCAACTGGTCAATGTGGCGGGTGTCACCCGCACCCGTGGTAGTGAACTTCTGTTGCGCTATCGCTGGCAGGACATCACGGTGACCGGCAGCTACGTCTACACCGATGCGCGCGAGCCCGGCGAGGAAGGCGCTGGCCGCCGTCTGGTCTCACTCACACCCCGGCACAGCGCAGGTTTTGTTGCCATGTGGGAGCAGCATGACCGTGGCCGTATAGGCCTCGAAGCCTACTACACCGGCATCCAGGCGCTTGACGACAATCCGTGGCGTCGACGCAGCCGACCGTATCTGGAGGTGGGTGCACTGGGGGAGATTGTGCTGGGAAGAATCAGCCTGTTCCTCAACCTGGAAAACATCCTCAACGTCCGCCAGAGCGGCTACAACCCGATACTACGGCCTCGTCGCGCCGATGATGGCCAGTGGACCGTGGACGCATGGGCGCCGCTGGAAGGGATTGTGGTGAACGCTGGAGTGAGGGTGAAGTTCTAGGACGTGGTTCAACGCGAAGGGCCGAGGTCCGCTTCCGGCCAAAAGCGGATCCACCCTAGCACCGATAAACATCCCAAGTCCGAGGTACAGAATCAGACAGGTGCGGACTTGCGAGTCCCATCGCGACACCTCTGCCAGCATGGCACGCGCGTCACTCAGAACCCGCGCGAGAGCCCGATGAACAGCGTTGCACTCCCGCTGGTATCGCGCTCGATCAAAGGACTGTCGGTGATCTTGTCAGGCAGCAACTTATACTGCGCAAAGCCCATCAGCATCCAATTCTCACCCAGTGGCCGGAAGTAGCTCACACCTACGTGCGGGATGGTTACGGCGCCGGGCTTGTAGTCGACCACGCCGCGCGCGACCTCTTCCTTCAATGTGCCGTAATAATAGTTGGCCATGTCCTTGGATTGCCACGTAACACCCGCATTCGGGGTAAGCCGGCCCTTGCCCAGATCAAAGCCGTAGCCGTACTGCAGCGAGAACTCCTGACCGCCGCTGGTGTCGGTGGCATCGGCCAGCAGTTCGGCCTCAAGTTCGCCGCCACGACCTGACCACTTGACCTTGGCACCCAGGTCCAGGCCCATGTCGCGATCGTCCAGCAAGCGGTAGTCAACCCCGTTGCGTGCCAGCTCGCTGCGGCCCAGGTCCTTTACATCGAACCCATCCATGCGCCCTTTAGCTACGGCGGCCAGTTCAAAAGAATCGTTCTTGAGGAATACCCAGCCGGCGCCCAACCCTTCGAAGTAGAACCGCTCGCCGTGGTAGCTCACCAGCGGGATCGGCATCACGCGGGTGCCTTCACCGGCATAGGGGCTGTCAGTAACCACGGCCGCCAGGCCCAGCCCCCAGCGCGGGGGGCCGTGGTCATCGGGGCCGCCGCCGGACCCCTCCTGCGCCAACGCCGTGAACGACAGACTGCAGGCCAATACGGGACAGAGAAATTTGATCATAGGACGCCGGACCTCACCAGGAAGGGAACCCGCTGTTGCGGGAGAGGCCGCGTCAAATGCGCGCGGCCGGTTCCAAGTGAGAATGAAGTGGCGATGTCGCCGCAATGTCGCGGATGGAGGTCAGCGTATTAACACTCGCTGTACGATCAGGGAACCTCGACCACGCTAGCTGACAAATCGAGGGTCGCGCGAGTACCGCGAGTGCCTGAGTCGATTTCCAATGTCCAGCGGAAGCGCTCGCAGATGCGTCCAATCAGGAACAGTCCCAGTCCCTGGCCCCGCATCGGTGCCGGTTGACGAAGACTGTCCCGGTAGCGTCGCGCGGCTTCCACCGGGTCGAAGCCACTGCCCGAATCGATCACAGCCACCCTGCCCTGCGAAAGCACGATCTCTACGAACCCCACATCGGTGTTCTCGATTGCGTTGCGGATCAGGTTGCTTACCGCAATGCGCACCATCGCTTCTGGCGCTGCGACGAAGGTCGGCTCCAGCGTGCCAAGGCGGAGCTGGGCATCCTTGCCGCGAAGCAGGTACTCATGATCGAGCACCAGACGCGGCAGGAAATCATGCAGTGCGGTTATCTCCGCGTCTTCAACGCCCGGTCCGGCTTCACGGGCCAGGTAGAGCAACGCGACCATCGTTTCAGACAGGTCCTCCACCGCGTACTCGATGCGTGCCAGCGCCGGCTGCGAGGCAGCTGGCAGCGGAAGCTGCCGCAGAACATCAGCCGCCCCGGCAATCACCGCAATGGGAGTGCGGAATTCGTGACTGGCCTGGTCCAACAGACTGCGCTCACGTTGGATGAATTGAGCCACGCGCTCCAGGTGGGCATTGCTGGCCTGCGCGATCACCTGTATTTCTTCTCGGGGATAGTCTGTGGGCAGACGTGCGCTGGCATCGCTGGGATCGATGGCCTGCATGCGTGCCGCGAGGTCGCGCACCGGGCGCACGAGGTTGGCATGCAGCCAGACGATGAAGCCACCAATGACCGCAGCAAAGCACAGGATCCAAAGCAGGCTGAGGCGCGCGTAATGGTTCTGCTGCTGCTCAAGGGGCTCGATGTTCACTACGGTTACAAGCCTGCCCTGTGGCAGGCCAGCCACCACGGCATGGTAGGTCTCGCCACTGTCCAAGTTCACCGCATCGCCAAAGAGCGACGCTTCGGAGGTGTAGATGCCCGGCGGCAGGTGGGCCAGCTGGCGTGGCAGGCCGGACGGAACGACGCCTTCGCGCACGTACCAGGAGCGCACCAGTCCTTCGCTCGGCAGTGCGTCTTCGTGGCCGCTGCGGACCCGTTCTGCATGGTCGTCGGAGATCGCGCGGGTCAGATCTTCCCAGTAGCGACCCTCCATCAACAGTTGGCCGCTGAAGCTCTGTACTGCGATGGCGAACAATACCAGTAGACCGAGCAGGATAAGGGCAACACTGGTCCACCAGTGAACCCCACGCAGGCGCGGCGGCCTACCCACCTTGGCTCAACCTGTAGCCCGAACCGGCCACGGTATGCAGCAACGGTGCTTCTTCATTCTGTTCAAGGGCGCGGCGCAACACGTACATATGTGAGCGCAGCAGATCGGTCCCTGGCGCCACCTCGCCCCAGGCCACACGCTCCAGCTTTGCCCGCGTTACCACCTGCGGGCTCTCGCGCATCAACAGCTCCAGAAGACGGCGGCCGGTACGGGTCAGGGTGATCTTCCTGCCGGCCCGGTGCGCCTGCAGGGTGCCAAGGTCGAAGGCCAGATCGCCCACCCGCAGCACGTTGTCGGTGGCGCCGGCATGGCGGCGCCGCGCCACCAGCGAACGCAGCCGGACCTCGATCTCCGGTAGCGCCACCGGTTTCACAAGGTAGTCATCCAGCCCTGCCTCGAATCCATCGATCTTGTCAGCCACCTGGTCGCGGGCGGTCAGCATGATCACCGGTACGTGCTTCTTTGCCTCGCCGCGCAGGCGCCGCAACACGGTCAGGCCGTCCAGGCGGGGCAGATTCCAGTCCAGGACAATCGCGTCATAGTCTTTGGACGAGGCCAGGTGCAGGCCAGAAAGGCCGTCGGGTGCGGCGTCCAGGGTGTGCCCGCAGGCTTCCAGGAAATCGTAAAGGTTCGCCGCAAGCTGCGCGTTGTCTTCGATTATCAGGATGGACAGCGATTCCCTGTTCATGACATCCCCAGTAGGCCGAACAGCCTCGAGAGAAACCCTATCACGCCAATGATCGCTGCGAAGAGAAGCAGCAGCAGGCTGGCGTTGAGCAGGTACTTCAATAGCGTATACAACGGGCGATGCCGACGCTTGAGCGCCAACCCGCTCTCGCGGAGGGGCGCCAGACGGGCGAACAGCCAGCTGATTGGCCCCTGCCGGTCTTCGGGTGTATTGGGCACCGTCATCGCCCAGGCGAGTCTGGCATAGAGGCGGTTGAAGGCACGCCCCAGCAGGTTCATCGGACGCTCCACATCACACATCAGGATCACCCGATTCGTAGTGCTGTCGTTGCGCGCGAAGTGCGGGTAGGTCTCGTCGAACACGAAGTCTTCGCCATTGCGCCAGGATATGAAGTGGCCGTCCACGCAGATGTAGCAGTTCGCCGTACCTGGCGTATCCAGTCCCAGGTGATAGCGCAGGGAGCAGGCCAGCGGATCGGAATGCATGCTCAGCTCCGCGCCCGCAGGCAGCACCGAAAACATCGCGGCACGAATCCCTGGTATGCCCTCCAGCAGCCGCACCGTGGTCGGGCACAGGCGCTCTGCCGACAGGTGTGGATCGGCGTACCACTTGAGGTAGAACTTGCGCCAGCCGCGCTTGTAGAACGTGCGGAAACCAAGATCATGATGCCCGGCCGACCCCGGTGCCGACGCCGCTTCGAACGCACCGGACGCATGCAGTTCCATTGCTTCGTCGCGGATCTTTCGCCAGTTGCGGCGCAGCCGCTCGATGCCCTCAATGTAATGCGGTTTCAGTACCGGTTGCCGCGCCTCGCGTGCCGTGGCCATGTACAGCAGGCAGTTGAGCGGTGCGAACACCGGCCAGCTTTTGCGCAGGTACTGCGAAAACCCCTGGTAGCGCTGCTGTCCACGGAAGCGGTAGACATACAGGATGCACGCCGCGATGTAGATCAACATTCCGGCCATCACGATCATCATGAGAATCATGCCGATACTCCCAACGAACCAGCTACACCAGCGACGACAGGTCGCGTTCGCCTGCGCAGACCCCCGACCAGGTCGTCCATCGCGCAGTAGGCCACCGGGATGATCAACAGGCACAGCACCGTCGATGTCAGCAGGCCGCCGATCACCACAATTGCCATCGGCGCGCGGAAACTCGGATCAGCCCCCAGGCCCAGCGCCACCGGCAACATGCCCGCGCCCATCGCAATGGTGGTCATCACGATCGGTCGCACGCGCTTGCGGCAGGCATCCACCACTGCGCGGTGGCGATTCATACCCAATTCGCGGCGCGCGATCACGATGTAGTCCACCAGCAGGATCGCGTTCTTGGTGGTGATGCCCATCAGCATGATCAAGCCGATCATCGAAGGCATCGACAGGCTCTGCCCAGTCAGCAGCAGCGCCACGAACGCTCCTGGTATTGACAGGTACAGCGCTACAAGTACTGTCAGCGGCTGCGCAAAGTCCTTCAGCAGCAGCACCAGCACCATGTAAACGCACAGTACCCCGGCAGCCATTGCCATTCCGAAGCCCGCCACCAGTTCGCTCATGGCTTCGGCATCACCCGCGGGCGCCATCGTGATGCCGTGCGGCAGCCGCGACAGGCTCGGCAATGCCATTGCCGCACGTTCCACATCGCCCAGCGGCAGTCCATTAAGGGCGACCTTCAGGCTGATGTTTCTCTGCCGGTCGTAACGGGTCAGCTCGGCGGGACCAGACAGCAGCGCCAGGTCTGCCACGCTCTCCAAGGGCACCGGACCGCGGACCCCGGGGACAGGCAATCGGCGCAGCGTTTCCAGGTCGTTGCGGCCGCTGTCGGCCAGCCTCACCACCACCGGCACCTGGCGCTCGCTCAGGTTCAGTTTGGCCAGGTCCTGAACATAGTCACCCAGCGTGGCCACGCGCAGGGTATCGGCGATCGCGCTGGAGGTGACACCCAGGTCGGCAGCGCGTGCGAAGTCGGGACGCACCACCAGTTCCGGCCGCACCAGCGCAGCGGAAGACACCACGGCACCGATGCCGGGTATGCCACGCAGTTCCCGCTCAACGAGGCGCGCATGATCGGCCAACCGATCGCCGTCGTCGGCGCTCAGAACCAGTTCGAGTCCTTCGCTGTCACTGCCCACGCTGACGCGCGCGCCCGCCAGTTGCTGCAGTTCCGTGCGTAGCTGCCCTTCGATGGTTGAACGGGTAAGGCCATTGCGCTCACTGCGCGCCACCAGGTTGGCGGTGAGTACGGCCGTGGCTACGCTTGCCGTGGGTGCAGCGTCGCCCGGGTCTCCGGAGCCGCCGCTACCCCCGCCTATTGAGGTGTGCACCGAGGCCACCATCGGGCTGCGTACAGCGATCTCGCGGGCGCCCTCGGCCAGCGCAAGGGTGTCTGCCAGGGCGCTTCCCGGGGGCAGGGTCAGGCTGATCTGTACCTGGTTGCCGTCATCTGGCGGCATGAACTCGCCCGGCAGCTTCGCGGCCACCAGCATGCCCAGCGCAACCATCGCCACCGCACTGGCCAGGGTCAACACCGGCCGATGCATGCAGGCTCGTACCCACTGCAGATAGCGCAATATCCAGCGCGGCTCCTTGTGCCGCTTCGCCGGCGCCTTGAGCAGGAAGGCGGCCATGGTCGGGGTGAGCATCCGCGCCACCAGCAGGGAGAACAGGACGGCTACCGCCGCGGTCCATCCAAACTGCAGGAAGTACTGGCCGACGACGCCCCCCATCAACGAGGTAGGCAGGAAGACCGCCACCAGCGTGAGGGTGGTGGCGATCACCGCCATGCCGATCTCGTTCGCTGCCTCGCCGGCTGCGCGCAGGGGCGTCTTGCCCATCAGGAGGTGGCGCTCGATGTTCTCGATCTCCACGATCGCATCATCCACCAGCACGCCGACGACAAGTGACAGCGACAACAATGACACCGTGTTGAGCGAGAACCCCATCAGATGCATCACCGCAAACGTCGGAACGGCCGATAGTGGCAAGGCAATCGCGGCAATGAAGGTCGCACGCCAGTTGCGCAGGAAGCAGAGCACCACCACCACCGCCAGCACCGCACCTTCCAGCAGCAGCATCATCGAGCCGCGGTAGTTCTCCGCTACGGGGCCGACGTAGTCCACCGCCTGTTCGAAGTGAATCTGCGGGTAGCTCTCCTGCAAGTCGGCAATAACGGACTGGGCTGCACTGGCCACCTCCAGCTCGCTCGCGCCGCGCGAGCGCAGCACATTGAACGAAACCGCCGGGCGGCCATCCATCAACGCAGCCGTACGAGGCTCGGCCACGGTATCGGTTACCTCCGCCACCTCGCCCAGCCGTATGCGGCGGCCGTCGGTCAGGGTGAGATTCATGTCGGCGATGCGCTCGGCGGAATCCACGGTGGCGATGGTGCGAACTGACATCTCTGCACGCCCAAGAGCCACCCGCCCACCGGAGGCCTCCAGCTGCAGCTGACGCAACTGATGGGAGATATCCGCGGCGGTGGCATTCAACGCCAGCAGTCGGCCCGGGTCCAACGCCACCCGAACTTCGCGGTCCACGCCGCCCACGCGCGATACTGCACCTACGCCCGCCTTGCCTAGCAGCCGCTTGCTTACCTGGTTGTCCACGAACCAGGACAGCGCCTGCCTGTCCAATGTGGTCGAGCTCAGCGCATAGGTCACCACCGGCTGGCTGGCCAGCTCGGCCTTCTGGATAACCGGGTCTCGAAGTTCGGCGGGCAGATCCGCGCGGACACCGGCCACCGCGTCGCGTACGTCATCCATTGCCTCTTGTACTGGTTTGCCGATGTGGAACTCAGCGCTGATGGTGGCCACGCTGTCGGCCAATGTCGTCTTGATGTGCTTTATGCCCTGCCGATTGGCCAGAGCATCCTCGATCCTGCGTGCAACGTCGTTTTCCAGTTGCGCTGGTGAGGCGCCAGGTAGCGTTGCGGTGATGGTGATGATGGGAAAGTCGATATCCGGGAAGTTCTGTACCTTCATCGACGCAAAGCCAAAGGCACCGACCAACGCAAGCGCAACGAACAGCAGCGTCACTGCCACCGGATTGCGGATCGACCAGCCAGACACGTTGAGGTTCATGAGTGCGAGGCCTTACCTGCAGCGGGTACGCTGAGAACCCGCACGAAGTCGCCGTCATTGAGGAAACCAAGACCAGAGGCCACCACCGCATCAGACGGTTCAAGACCTGATACAACTTCCACCCGGTCCGCGCTGCGGCGGCCCACCTCAACACGGCGAGTGAGTACCCTGCCGTCCTGCCCCACCTGCATTACGTAATTGAAGCCATCGCGGAGCAGCACCGCAGCTTGGGGAAGTGTGAACACACCCTCCTCGCCGACCGCGATGTATCCCTGCACGAATGCGCCCGCACGCAATGGCGCGCCGGCAGGAAGATCCACGTAGACCAGCCCGCTGCGCGTGGCGGCGTCAATCACCGGCCCGAGCGCACGTACGCGCCCTTCCAGAGATCCGGCACCCGGTATGCTGATGTTCACCCTCTGGCCGGGCTGCATGGCGCGCAGGTCTGCCGATGCCACCACTGCACGCCACTCCAGGCGCCCATCCCGGATCAAGCGGAACAGTTCCTGGCCAGCTGGCACCACCGCGCCCACGGTGGCTGTGCGGGCGCTGATGACGCCGTCGCTGGGCGCCAGTACCCGCGTCTGCACTAGCCGTAGGCGGGCCCTCTCCGCCGCTGCCTGTGCCGAATCCAAGCGCGCGCGCGTAGTGAGCGCCGTGGCCTGGTATTGATTGAACTGCTGCCGGGCAATAGCGCCGGAGGCATCCAGCACCCGAGCCCGCTGCAGGTTGGCGGCAGCTTGGTTGGACTCTGCATCAGCCAGTGCTACCGCGGCAGCCGCTTCGCCCAGCTCGGCTTCAATCAGGTCAGGGCTGAAGCTCGCCAGTAGCTGGCCGCGTCGTACTGTGTCGCCGACATTTACTTTCACATCGGTCAGGCGCAGGCCGTTGGCCTCCGCGCCAATGCTGGCTTCTTCCCACGCAGCGACGCTGCCAGTGGCTGGCGCGCGTACCTGCAGCGGAGTGTGTAGCGGCCGCACCAAGCGGACGGAAATGACGGGCGCAGGCGCTGGGGCAGGCACTGCGTCGTCCTCTGCAAGGTGCACCCAAGCCGCGCCACTAATTACAGCGATCAAACAGAGCCCCACCGAGAGGGCGATTCGATTACGTTTCATGGCTGGGCGTCCTCGAGCCTGCCCGTTGAACGGCCAGGCCGACAACGGGCGCTCCTCACCGGCATGGTGAAGCGTCATCGACGAGGATGGCCGGCGCGTGTCGTTTAAATGTCGCGGATGCAGAACAGCGAGATTGGGCGCAACGGTGCCGCGAACGATCAGCGGGGAACTAAACCTGCGAGAGCACTTATGAAAATCATCAGCGATTTATACGATCAGCATGCTGGTGCCGCGCCCACCTGCGCTGTGGGTGAAGGCGAATCAACGTGCTACTGATGATCAGCAACGGCTCTCCGCTGCATCAGTCATTTCGTCTTTACAAACATTTGGACGATCCAGACTGGATGGCATTTGAGTCTGTAGCTCGCCGATCTGCGGGAGCCTCTGGTGAGCGAGATAGGCTGACCTACTTGCACGCGGCCTCAAAGTTCATATTCAGGCCGCGCAGTGATTTCGGATTGCGCGCGAATCCGTTTTACCCACGATAAACATCCCTAATCCACGGTTGACCATGAGCCTATTACGGTCTATTGCTCTTAGGACCAGGCCTGAACTTGAAATCCAGACCCTGGCGTACATCGACGACATTGGGAAAGACTTCAGCCATCAAGTCTGTGGTCACTTCCAAGATTCCCGCAGAGATGAGAGATGAGGCAGGATCTGATTCTAACACTAGCCGGATTGACGCCAACGGCCTAAACGTCTTCTGGATCAAGGCCGATCAAGTCCCTGATGAGTGTTCATGTCCAAATCTTCGCGCTACTTGCCCCTGGTTAACCGCGGTTGAAAGGCAGTAATGAAGACCTAGCTGCATCGCTCATACATCGTTGCCCGCCTTTTGAAGATGCTCACGAAGGGTGGTGCCGCTATATTCGCGATCAAACAGACCGCACTCCGCCAGTCGTGGTACAAGTTCCTTCAGGGCAAGGTCGAGCGATGACAATGCTCCGCCCGGGAGCAGGATCAAACCATCAGCTGCCCCGGCGTCGACACGTTCGATGATAGACGCGGCCGCGTCGTCAACTGTACCTATTACGTTCCAGTGCGCAGCTCCGACGACTTCTGGACGCGAGAGTAGCGTTTCTACGGTCGGTCGCTCGTGCCGCACCAGGCGCCACAATAGATCGGCATGCGTCTGGCTGCGGGGCTTCGGTCGCTGCGTCGGCAGCATCTCCACGCCGAGCGGATAGTCAGTTGGCCATGCACGCAGGTCCAAGCCAAGCATATGCTCGATCGCCTGATATCGCCGCTCTAGGGAAAGACCAGCATGTGTGGCCGCGTAAAGTTCCTGCGCCTCGGCTCGCGTGTGCCCCAGATACAGGCTCAGGCCCGGCAAGACAAGTACCGAGCCTTCGGAACGACCACATCGCACCGCACGCGCGCGCAGGTCCTGGCGCAACTCAATGCCGGCTGCAATGTCTGGAGTCGCTGCGAACACCGCGTCGGCGACCGACGCAGCGAACTGTCGACCGGTGGCCGACGCACCTGCCTGGAACAATGGTGGGCTGCCTGCCGGATGGGATGGCAGGTTCAGCGGGCCGCGCACCTGGAAGTGCTGGCCAACATGGTCAATCGTACGGACCTGCGAGGAGTCGGCATAGCGGCCAGCGATGCGTTCGATCTGCAGTGCCTCATGCGGATGGCTGTCCCACAATGCGCGCACCACTGCCGCACTCTCTGCCGCCATCGCATAGCGCTCATCTGCCGGTGGCATTGCACCAGCCCCGAAGTTCAGGTTCCCATCGAGTGAAGTCACAATGTTCCAGCCCGCACGACCATCACTGACATGATGAAGTGACTGCAGCTGGCGCGCGATCACGTACGGTGGCATGAAGGTGGTGGACGCAGTGGAGATCAGCCCGATCCTGGATGTTTGCAGTGCCAGTGCGGAAAGCAATACCGTCGGATCGAGGCTGCTGAAGCCCGGACCATCTGCGAGTGTCTCCGGATTGATGAATAGCGCATCCGGACGGAACACGAAATCCAGACGTGCCTCCTCTGCCCGTTGGGCCAACGACAAGTAAAACGCAGGATCATGGATCTGTTCGATTCTGCTGTCGTCTCGGCGCCAGCTGTTACCGCTAAGCCATGTGGTAGCCAGCGATAGACCGATACACAATTTTTTTGGGGCACGGGTCAGCATGTATTCTCCTGGAGGCGTCTACGCATCACGCTTCACAGCATGATGGGGTCCCTTTCCGTGGTGGCTCCGATCGGCACGACCAGTGGCGTCGCCGAGACCGGGTCGGGAATCACCAGCGCGTTGATGCCGAACACCTGCTTGATCAACGGGGGCGTGAGCACCTCGTGAGGTGGCCCCATGGCTACCACTGCACCGGCGCGCATCGCAATCAGGTGGTCGGCATAACGCGCAGCCTGATTCAGATCATGCAGGACCATCACCAGGGTGCGGCCACCTTTTCGGTTCAGGTGGCGGCACAGTTCCAGAACTTCCAGCTGGTGGGCGATGTCAAGGTAGGTGGTGGGCTCGTCCAGCAGCAGAACCGGCGTCTGCTGGGCCAGTGCCATCGCCAGCCAGACCCGCTGGCGCTGCCCGCCGGAGAGTTCGTTCATGGGGCGCTCGGCGATCGCCTCGAGCCGGGTATCGGCCAGTGCCTGGCGGACTGCAGCCTCGTCGGCATCGGTCCACTGCCTTAGCAGCGACTGGTGCGGGATACGACCGCGTGCAACCAGATCCGCCACGCAAATGCCCGGTGGTGCGATCGAGGACTGCGGTAGGAGGCCGAGTCGGCGCGCAACTTCGCGCGTCGGCAGCTGATGCAGATCCCGTCCATGCAGCAGCACTCGGCCCGATTCAGGTAGCAGCAGCCGTGACAGTGCGCGCAGCAGGGTCGACTTGCCGCAGGCATTGGGGCCGACGATCACCGTGACCCGGCCAGTGGGGATCGCCACGTCCATCCCATCGACAACCAGCCGCTGCTCGTAGCGCAGTACCAGCTGTTCGCCACGAAGGGCATCGTCGCCAATGGTGTCGACTTGGTCGTTTACGTGGGTGGGTTTCATGCCGAGGGGTATCTCCTCTGCGGCCGGCTCAGCAGCCAGAGCAGGTACAGGCCGCCGATGATCCCGGTGGTGCGACCGATCGGCAGGGTGATACGGGTGGGCAGTGCCTGGGTGAGCAGATCCGCGGCCACCAGGAGGCAGGACCCCATGGCAGCAGCACCGATGATGCACGGGCCGTTGCCACCGGCCAGGCGTGCCGCAAGCTGCGGCGCGGCCAAGGCGACGAAGGCGATCGGGCCGGCTGCACCGGTGGCCAGCGCCGCCAGCACTACCGCACAGAACAACGCGCTCAGACGGACTCGCTCGACTTCGACGCCAAGCTGCCTGGCCTGCTCGTTGCCCATTTCGATCACGGCCAGGGGTCGTGCAAGCGCCAGCACGACTGGCAGCAACAGCAGCACGCCGGCCATCACCGGCCCTGCATGGACCCAGTTGCGTGCGGCCAGCGAGCCGGCCAGCCACAGATTGGCAGCAATCGCATTGTCCAAGTCGCCCTTGACCAGCAGCAGGCCATTCAACGCGGCCAGCACCGAACCCACGCCGATGCCGACCATGATCAGCCGGTAGCCGCCGACCGATGCTCCCCGCGCCGACAGCAGGTAAACCACAAGAGCGGTGCCCAAACCACCGGCCACAGCCGACATCGCTACTTCCAGTGAGCCCGGCCCGGCCAGCACGATTCGAAGCAGTGCGCCGGTCGCCGCGCCGGTGGTGAATCCGATGATGTCTGGTGAACCCAACGCATTGCGCGACACCGACTGGAAGATTGCGCCAGACGTGCCCAGCGCTGCACCAACGAAGACAGCAGTCAGAAGCCGAGGTAGGCGGATGCCGAGCACAACGCGCTCGCCGACGCCGCCATCGGCTTGGCCAAGCAGGATCTTCAGCACTTGCGGCACCGACAGCTCGATGTGGCCCATGGTCATCGTCCAGAGACCGAGCAATGCCACCAGAGACAGCAGCGACACTGGCACCAGTAACCTGCGCGGGTGCAGCAGCAGCGAAAGGCGTCCGACGCGCAGCACCGGGCCAGCGCTGCCGCGCAGGAAGAACACTTGTCGGCTCACAGCCGCACGATCCTGTGCTGGCGCACAAGTACAACGAAGAACCAGCCACCGAGCAGTGCGACCATGATTCCAACCGCGATCTCATCCGGCGGTAGGATCACTCGCCCAAGCACGTCGGCGGCCAGTACCATCAGCGCTCCCAGCATTGCCGAATAAGCAATCACCCAGCGGTGGTCGAGGCCGGCAATCGCGCGCGCCATGTGGGGTGCGCTAAGGCCGATGAATGTGATCGGTCCGACCGCTGCAGTGGCAGTGCCTGCCAGCAGCACAATGGCGAGTGCCGACAGCAACCAGACCACGTTCGGGCGTACCCCCAATGCACGCCCCAAGTCCTCACCCAGCGCGACTGCATCCAAGGCACCGGCCAGCAGCAGTGCCAGCACGAGCCCGGACGTGATCAGTACCGTAACCGGCAACAGCACGCCTGGGCCACGCCCCTGCAGCGAGCCCACCGCCCAGTGCCTGAACTGGTCGAACACTGCCTCGTCGCTGTTGAGCGTGATGATCTGTGTAAGCGCCAGCAGCAGCGCTGTCACCGCGGCACCGGCCAACACCACGCGGACCGGATCGAAGCCTTGACGCACCCCGCCCAGTAGGTAGACCGCGCCGCCGGCCACTGAGGCACCGGCCAAGCCAAAGCCTAAGTAGCCGGTGACGTTGTCGACGCCGAGGAAAGCAATCGCCGCGACGATCGCCACCGCCGCGCCGGCATTGACCCCGAGCAGTCCCGGATCAGCCAGCGGGTTGCGGGTCAGTGCCTGCATGAGCGTACCGGCCACGCCCAGTGCCGCGCCAACCAGAGCAGCCAGCACAGTCCGTGGTACGCGTAGCTGCTGCACCAGTAGGTGTTCGCTATCCGCCAGATCGAAGGCCAGCAGCGCTTTCAGCGCCTGTGTCGGCGCGATCATCCGCACACCTACGCAGACGCTGGTTGCGGCCAGAACAAGTAACAGAATCAGGAATGCGAACACGCCTGCGCCGCGCCCGGCTGGTTGCGAGCGCAGCCATGCCGCCCTGCCCCGTTGATGTAGCATCCGACTCATTTGCCTAAGTGCTGCACGATGCGGTCGACAATCTGCGTGCCGCTGTAGTAATCGATCCGGAACGAATCCTCACCCATGGCATAGACCTTCCTGGCCTTGACCGACGGCAGGTTGGCCAGCACCGGGTCGTCCAGGAAAGCTTCCACCCTCTGATCGCCGGCCCAGATCAGAAATGTAGTGCGGCCCCGCAGCCGAGACAGTTGTTCGTACTGGGCCCAGACGAAATCTCCGCGCGGGCCACCGGTCCCGACATGCCACGCAGGGTCTGGTGCCTCGATTCGGAAGCCCAACGCGCTGAGCAGGCGCCCGTGCACACCATTGGGCCTTGCGATCGGATTCGGTGCGCCCGGCCCGTTGTAGCTGATGAGGGTAGTTTCGCCGTCTGGAATCGCGATCTTCAGGCGAGCGGCTTCAACATGCGCGTCGAACTGGGCGATGCGGGCTTCGACCGAAGCCTCGCGCGAGGTTGCGTGGCCGAGCTGCCGGGCCAGTGACTGCCAGTCCTGGCTGCCGTAATCGAGCACGATGGTCGGCGCGATCTCGCGCAGCGCGCTGAGTTGCTCAACCGCCGAGTCAGCGCCGGAGGCCGCAACAATGATCAGGTCTGGTTGGACAGCGTGGGCGGCCTCTAGGTCGATGTTACCGGCCGCCCAGACATTCTCGACCTTGCGCTTGACCGCAACGTCATGCCACTGGCCGAAGAAGTGGCCATCGGCAGCCGAGCCACTGGCCACGACCGGCGCATCAATGGCCAGCAGCGTGCCGGTGATCGCGACCGAAGTCGATAGGATCCTCCGCGGCGGTGCTGGGATATGGGTGACACTGCCGTCGGCATTCTGGAAAGTGCGCGCGGCGATACCCACGGGAGCCGCACTCATACCCACGGGTACATCACAGGCGCCCAGCAGTAGCAGCAATGCACAGATCAACAATCGGAACACGGACATTGGGACGCGCCTGGTCGATGCAACTCGGTAAACCGCAGGAGGGAACGGCCGGAGGCCGGACGGAGTGAACATCATTGGAGAGGGGCCGTTGCCTACCGTAGAACGGTAGGCGCTTGTTACCTGCCATGTCCGGACGATGGTCTTACCAGTCGTACTGGGCGGCCGCCACCACCGTGCGCCCCGTGCCGTAGTAGCAGGCGGTCAGTGCGCTACAGGTAGCAACATAGCGTTTGTCGGCCAGGTTGCTTCCATTGAGCGACAAGCGCAGGCGCCCGTTACCGACCTGGCCAACGTCATAGCGCAGCGCGGCATCGAACAGCGTATAGGACGGTACCAACAGTGCGTTGGCCAGGTCGCCATAGGTCTGGTCCACATAGCGCACGCCGGCGGCGATGCCGAACCCGTCCCATGCACCGCCGGCCACCGTGAAGTCCAGCCACAACGAGCCCATCCAATCAGGCACCCGGATCATGCGGTTGCCCTGGTGGCCGTCATTGTTGCGGGTGACATCCGAATCCAGACGGGTCAGCGCACCTATCACGCTGAAACCTTCCAGAGGCGTGACCCGCCCTTCCAGTTCGATGCCACGCACGCGCACCTCTCCGGTCTGCACCTGGTAGCTTTCCCCGTTTACGTTGAGCGGATCTGCGGTGAGCATGTTCTGCTGCCGCAGGTCATAGAACGACAACGTCAGCATGCCGTCGATCGCGCGCGGCTCGTATTTCAGACCAGCCTCCCACTGCTTGCCGGTGATGGGTTCGAACGCCCCGCCATCCCGATCGGTACCGGTGGCTGGCTGGAATGACTCCGAGTAGCTGAGGTACGGAGAAACGCCGTTGTCGAAGAGGTAAAGTGCGCCGGCGCGTGCGGAGAACGCCGAGTTGTCGCTACTTCCTCGACGACCGGTCAGTCGGTTACGCGCATCGACCTTGGCGTTGTCGTAACGGCCACCGATGGTCAGGCGCCAACGGCCCAGCTCGATCTGATCCTGCAGGTACAGGCCAGACTGGCGATCCACTTCCTTGGTGTCAGCCTGGAGAATAGTCAGCGCCGAGGCAAAGTCGTAGTACGTGTAGATGGGCTGGTAAACGTCGATGGCAATCGTGTTCTGGTTTACGCTCGCCATGTGCCGCAGGAAGCTCCAGTCGCTCCTCTGCCAATCGAACCCGGCCAGCAGGGTGTGTTGCGCATCGCCTGTGGTGAATCGGCCCTGTAGGCGTGTATCGATCGATTGCCCGTCTGATTCTCCCAAGCCCTGCACTGCACGACGCGGCAGGATGCGGCCATTGATGAGTGTATTCGGGTTGGTCACCGTTGCCCCGCGAACCCCAAAGACCACGGTCGCTTGGTACAGCGAATCGGCGTGCGTGTGGCGAGCTGATTGGCTTAGCTTCCAGTCCTCGTTGAACGCATGCTCAAACAGCCAGCCGGCGCTCCACACGGTGCGGTCATAGGTATTCCAATCCGGCTCACCGAGGAAGGCCTTGTTCCCGATGTAGCCCTCTGCTGCCGGGATCGCCGAGCCCTGGTAGGGCAGGAACTGGAAGGTGCTGCCGCCGTTGTCGCGTTGGTAGTTGCCCAGCAGCGTCAGCCGGGTTGCATCGTCGTTAAAGCGGAAAGTCGCGCTGGGTGCCAGGAACCACTGTCGGTGTGGAGTGTGATCGAGCTGGGTGTCACCGTTGGCATACAGGCCGACCAAGCGCCAAAGCGCCTGCTGCGCGCCACTGGCACCACCGGTGTCGAATGAGGCCTGGTGCCGACCGTTACCGTCAACCTGCAAGCGCAACACGTGGCGCTGGTCAAGGATCGGAGTCTTGCTGACCTGATTGACCATGCCGCCAGGCGCAAGCTGGCCGTAGAGCACGCTGGAGGGTCCTTTGAGTACTTCCACCCGCTCCAGGTTCCAAGTATTGAATGAGACACGGTTCCAGCTGTCACTACCGTTGGATGGCGCGCGTAGGCCGTCCAACATAACGTTATTGCCCCAGCTGCCGGCATCAAATCCACGGATGTAGAGATCATCGACACGGTTGTCCATGCCCGAGCTTTCCGGAAGCACGCCTGCGTTGTAGCGGGTTGCTTCATTGAGGTTCTGTACCCCTCGCGCGTCGAGCTCCTCGCGAGTGATGACCGATACAGACTGTGGCGTCTCGAGAAGGGAGGTATTGGTCTTGGTTGCCGCGCCGATGGTCTGGGCGGGACGGTAAGCGTTTACCCGGACTGCGTCGAGGTCGACCGGATCCGGCGCGGAGGCTTCGTTCGCGCCGGCGCCACCGCAGGCTAATACGGACGACAGGGCCAGCGCTAGCGCGCTGGAGCGAGGGGATGGGGCACGTTGGAAGACGAGCATGGTCATGAGCGAGACTCGGCGTGAGTGGGGGCAGGAACGCCTTCGCTTGGCCTTGAATCGGGCAGACGGAACGCACGCACGTCATTGCTGGAGGCATGGAAGGAGATTCATTCGTGTTAATTATTCTTTCACGTGAATTCCGCCCAAACGTTTGCGCTAACCGCGCAAACCTTCGTGTGGACCGCATCGAAGCCGACAGCGCCGCAACTACAGCCCTGGACGTACCTGCCGCGGCGACAGTCCGTACTGGCGGCGGAACGCTGTGGCGAAATTGGCTGGGTTGGCGTAGCCAGCCAACAGCGCGGCGCGGGCGACACTGGCGCCTTCGTACTCCAACGCATGCCGGGCCCGACTCAGGCGCACCTGCAACACATACGCGGATACCGTCAGTCCATGCGCTTGGCGGAAGTTGCGTTGGAGCGTGGCCACACTTGTTCCTGCATGGCGTGCGATCTGCTCCATGTCCAGCTCCCGACCCGCCTGCACATCCAGGTACTCCCTAACTTCGCACATCCGCCGGTGCACGGCGGGCTGTAGTGCCCGCTCTGGCCACACCCGTGTGGCCTCTCCTGCTAATGCTTCGACCACCAGACTGATTACACGACTCTCCAGATACAGCCCTACCAAGGTCTCTGGCAAAGGCGGAGGGTTAAGGATCTGCTCGGCCAAGACGCGTGCATGCGCCGACGCCCGCCAGCAGCGAGCAGCCAGAGTTCGCTCCAGGAACTGGCCTGGCGCCAGCCCGGACACACCGCCTGCTCGCAGCGACTGCTCAATCCAATCGCCTCCGGCACCGATGCTGATCCGCTTGGCATAGTCACCTCGGCGTGCCCTGCGCTGGACTTCTGTCGGCACCGCCATTGAGACCATCGCAGCATCGACCTGTGACGCAGCGCCTGCGCCGCGCCGGGAGGCATTCAGCTGCAGCGATTGCCCCGCATAGGTCATGTCGAGACTGCCTTCAAGTAGCAGCACGATCCGCAACTGGTCATGGTCGATGCTGCGACCAACCATATCCTCGCGTTCCAGCATGTCTCCCAAGTGCAGACACAATCCCGAGCGAAGAATAATTGACCGCTTGAGAGGCACGCCGGATCGATCCTGACGTCCGATTCCCGGTCGCTGATGTGTAGGACGATTACCCCGGGGCCTTCCCCGAACAATGGCGCGCATGGAAGAAACCTCAAAATTAGGGAGGAATTCTCTGGCGACAGCTGGAGATGTTGACGAAAACAGATGCTTTGGCGCTGTGGATAACAGTAGCGGAACCGGTGACGCCTGAGCCGAGCATGTGCGCATTGCTGAGCGACTATCGACCTGCTTATTGTGTGCAAAAGGGCCGTAGGCGCTGAGCACCTACGCCCCTTTGAAGGGTTCAGTCGTCCCCGACGCTACTTTAGACGCAGCGCGTGCCCGCTTACATGAAATCGTAGCTCAGGGTGAAGCGGACATTGCGTCCCGGCTGCGACCAGCGACCGATGCCATCCGGGCTGGTCGCACCCTGGAAGATCGCGCTGCCGCCGCCTGCGGTACGCACGCGGTTCCACAGGTAGTACTCCTTGTTGAAGACGTTGTAGACGCCAGCCGTCAAGTTGATCCGGGGAGTGATGGCGTAGCTGCCGAATACGTCCAGCAGGGTGTATTCACGGGCTTTGTAAGCGTAGACCGGTACCACTTCGACGCCATAGCTGCCGTTGGTGATGCTCTTGCCGTAATCCGACGGATCCTTGCGCTGCTGGTGGGTGATGTTGGCAGTCACGCTCCAGCGGCGCGAGGGTGCGTTGTAGGTCAGGCCGCCCACGGCCTTGGCCGGGATGATGCTGGCCAGCGGCTGGTCGTCGTTGTCGGTGCCCTCGTTGTACGAATAGGCAACGCGGGCCAGCCAGTTGTCGGCCAGCAACCACATGCCTTCCGCTTCCACGCCCTTCACTTCCACGTCGCCGCGGTTGATCGGCATGGTGTAGGTATAGCCATTGGTGACGACACCTCGGCTGTTGCGGTAGCGGGTACCTTCGTCGGCCACGAACTGGGCGGTGTCGATGAAGTTGCTGTACTTGTCACGGAACAGCGAAACGCCCAGGCGCAGGCGATCGCTCTGGAAGCGCCAGCCCAGTTCCAGATTGAGGCTGCGCTCGGCATCCAGGTCGGGATTGCTTCTGCCATCGGGTACGGTCACGGTGGCGCCGTCTGACACGCGGGTCACCTCGGTGGTGGACGAGCTGCCGTACATGTCATTCACGCCGGGTGCGCGGAATCCGCGCCCCCCTTGCACCCATAGTGACTGGGTGTCGGTGAACTTGAATTCGGCACCCAGGTTCCAGGTCGGCGAGGAGAACTTCGACACGCCAACGCTGCCGGCGCCGCCCATGTAACCGGACTGCCCGTTGCCGCCGGCCGAGGTTTCCGGGGTGTACTTGTAGCTGTCGTAACGCAGGCCGCCGGTCAGGCTGAGGCGGTCATCGAGCAGGCGCACACGGTCACGCACGTAGGCGGTCAGGTCGGTTTCGCGAGTGTCCGGCCACAACGACGGGTCGGTTTCGCGGGTGAACAGATTGCCGGTGTTGCCCCAGCGCGAGTCGACCGAGTTCCAGTGGATCTCTGTCTTCTGCCAGGCCGCGCCGTAGACGATGTCGTGGCGCAGGCCGGCGACCTCGACACTCTTGTCGAAATCCAAGGCGATACGGTTGCGCTTCTGGGTGTCCCAGCGGTTTTCCTGGCGCGAGCACAGGGCCGTAGTCGAGCATCGGGTGCCGTAGGTCGCGGCCGTTCCGTTGGCTACCAGTACATTGGTCTGCCCTTGGATGTAGTTCTTCTGGTAATCGGCGGTCGCTTCCAAGCTGTCGAACAGGGCATTACTGGCGCGCAGGGTGTACTTCAGGCCGTAGCGGTCGCGATCACTGCGGTCTTCAGCGCTGCGGAAGAAGTACGACCCGCTGCCATCACTGCGGGTCCAGTTGTCGACATCGTTGGTGGCGCGGGCGCGCTCGTAGACCACGCCCAGCGTCTGCGCATCGGTCACTAGGAAATTGACCTTGGCCAGCAGGTTGTCGCTCTCACGATCCACCGGGTCGGGGGTGCGGCGCCCAGGGCCGAGGCGGTTGAGGGTGGTGTCGTACCAGGATTCGGTCTCGTGGCCGTCGCGCTTCGTGTAGACCAGCAGCGATTCGAAGCGGCCGGTGCGGTTGGCCAGGGTCAGCGAGCCCATGTTCTCGTCGCTCGAGCCGGTGTAGCCGTACTTCACCGAGCCAAAGCTGTCGTTGCCGCTGGCTTTGAGGAAATCGGCCGGGTCCTTGGTGGTGAACATCACTGCGCCGCTGAGCGCGCCGCTGCCGGCGGTGATCGCGTCGGCTCCCTTGATGATCTCCACCGCCTTGACTGCTTCCAGATCGACGCTGCCGCGGCCGGAGCGGAAGAACTCATAGGGCTGGTAGCTGCCCGGATCCATGCTCTGCGGGAAGCTGAGGCCATCGAGCGTGATGGAGACACGGTCGGCTTCCAGACCACGGATATTGAAGCCGTTGAAGCCGGCACGGCCGAGGTCGACCATTTCCACGCCCGGCACGTAGCGGATGGCATCCTCCATGCTTTGCGCACCCTGCTGCCGCAGATTCCTTGCGGAGAGTGTGGTGACGTTCTGGTTGTCGGACTTCTTGCGCGTCTCGGTTACCTGGATGGTGTCGAGGGTGCTGTCCGCTTCAAGCGCGGCGGCCTGGCCGAGCGTTGGCAGGGCGAGCGTTGTGCCGACAGCCAGGGCCAGCAGTGAGGGTTTCAGTTTCATCGGAGACTCCGCAGTTGTGGAAGGTGATGTCGCCGCGGGTGGGTGGTCGCCCGGGGCATTCCTGGCTGCGGAGCGCCGGGATGCGGCGCGGTCTGCGTTGCTGGGAGGATGTGGAAAGGGATTCGCGTCAGGGCCTGGAGATCTGCAGGGCGCCGATCTCGCTGCTGCCTTGCGCTTGCGTCGGCAGGCCCCTGCCCTGCCCGGTATCGATCGGTACGGACAGGAATTCGTGACCGCCGCCTTGGCGCGCCGCCTCGACCTGCACACGGTAGGGCCCCGGCGGCAGAGCCTGACCGCGGTCGTCGCGGCCATCCCACGCCACGGAATACCGGCCAGGCATGCGGGTTGGGCGCGCGATGCCCTGGATCGCAGGCAGATCGTCGCGGCCGTAACGGCGCCACCATTGCGGCAGATCCTGCAGATAGCGCGAGCGCTCGCCCAGCACCAGCAGCTGGCGTACCGGGCTGCCGTCCTGGTGGGCGATCCACAGGGCCAGATACGGTGCGTGGTAGCGATCGCTAACCAGTCGGGGCACCTCATAATCCATGACCAGCTGTTCGGGCACGACGGTCTGGCCGGCTTCGGCTGCAAGCAGCGCGGGCCAGCGCTGGGAGCTGAAGGCGGTACCGGTGTCGCTGAGGATCAGCGCGGCCACCTTTGGCATCGCGTCGGCGAGCTCCAGGCCGGAGCGGATCGGCATCACCGACAGTGCGGTAGCCAGCGCATCGGCGCTTGTGGCATCGGCCGCGACCACGGTGGCGGACGGTGCGAACTGCATGGGCCAGCCCGACCACGGATCGAGAATGTGGCTGTAGTGGCGACGACCGACCGTGTAGCCACGGGTAGCGTGACCGCTGGAGGCGATAGCCTGCGAGCGCAGCGCCACCGTGGCCAGCGCGGGCTGGTTGTCGCGCGGCGCGCGCGCATCAGCCACGCCCACCTGCCACGCCTCCCCTGCCCCGCTGGACTGCCAGTAATGGGCATCGCCACCGATATCCAGGCTGATGGCCGTGGCTGCCGGTGCTGCAGCGCGGGCCGCGGCCAGGGCGCGGTCGATGATGTAGCCCTTGGCCAGGGCATCCACATCGAACAGAACGGCCTGCGGTCGCGCCACCGGCCGGCTGTCATCGAGGCTGACCTCTGCGGCAGCTGCGGCGGAGGCCAGTACACGCAGCTCTTCGCGGGTGGGCAGCAGGCCGCTTTCCTGCGCCTGCTGCCAGCGCTGTGCAAGTGCGCCCATGCAGCAACTGAAAAGCCCTTCAGTGCGCGCGCGCCATTCCTCGCAGAGGCCCAGCACAGTGCGCAGGTCGCGGGATAGATCCTGCGGTTCGACGCTGGCATTGAAGCGACTCAGCTCGCTGTCCTCGCGCCAGCGGCTGAGCACCACATCCAGCCGCGCGATCTCGGCGAGTACCGCGCGCTCGGCCGCCATGGCTTGATCGGCGGGTGCGTCGATGCGCAGATCCAGCGAGGTGCCGAGCACATCGTCGCGATGCAGCTCGGCCGCGCGAGCAGCGGCGCCTAGCAGCGTGCACAGGGTCACGAAGATTGCCAGCAATAGTGTGGAAATGGGTTTCATCGAGGGCTCGATCAGGCACGGGGCTGCCCGGCCCCCGCGATACAGACAGGCCGGTCAGCGGACGGAACAGACGCTGCAACAATGGGTCACCCGCACCGGGTGGTCGGCAGGATCATCGGCGCGATGCGGGCGCCGGCACCTTGGCGTCGAGCGCATCGACCACGCCATCCTTGTTGCGGTCAGCGGTCCCGAACAGGCGCTTGCCCGACACCTGGTACTCGGCGAAGGTCATGTGGCCATCCTTGTCGGCGTCCAGGACGCCGAAGCGCACGTGTACCTGGCGGTCACCGCCCTGGTCCAGTGCGTCGATGCGACGGTCCACGCGAGTCTCGAACTCGGCCATGTACTCGTCCAGCGCCAGCTGGCCATCGCCGTTGCTGTCGGTGCGGAAGAGCTGCGCATCGCGCACCCGCTGATACTCGGCGCGGTCGACCTTGCCATCGCCGTTTTCGTCGTAGAGCTCGAGGAAGCCCGCAGCGGTGTGGCTGGTTGGCATGCCCAGGCGGCTGCGCCGCTGGTTGTCGAAGCGCTGGGCGCCGCCGGCGGTCTTCGCCTCGCGCTGCGGTGCAGCCGTGGCTTCCGAGCCCTTGCTGGCCAATGCCTTCAGCCCGCCCTGCCAGGTCTTCTCACCCGCAGCATCGAACTCGGTGCGCGAAATCTGGCCGTTCCTGTCGCTATCCAGGGCCGCAAAACGCGCCCGGGTCTGCTCGACCTGGGCGGCACGCTCACGCTCGATCTCGGCTGCCACGCGAGCGTCAAACTCGGCGACGTATTCTGCTTCTTCCACAGTACCGTTGTTGTCGGTATCGGTGGCGTTGAAGCGGGTGCGGCGGAAGGTTTCGAACTCCTCCCACGTCACGCGGCCATCGCCGTTGTCGTCATGCTCGGCGATGAAGGCCAGCACGTTGTTGCCGTGGCCGCCCACCAGCGGGCGCGGGCCCGGCGCGGTCTGTGCGGAGGCAGCAGAAGAAAGCAGCAGCGTGGCAACGCACGCACTGGCAAGCACGGTGGTTTTCATGTCGACCTCGAAGGCAGTGTTTCAGGGGATTCAGGGATTCAGCACGCGGAACGAAAGCGTGACGCTGTTGCTGTACTCGGCCACCGGTGCACCCGCCGGCGCGGGCGTGCGGTAGCGGGCCAGCGCAATCCAGGTGCCGGCGGCGGAAAGCGGGAAGCGCACGTGCCCGGCAGCATCGCTTTCCAGGTTTGCAACCTGCGGCGTGCGATCCGAGCTCCACACCGCCTCGGTGATCTCCACGGCCTGATGGGGCAGCGGCTTGCCGTTGTACTGCACGATGAAATCGAAGGTCTCACCTACGTACAGGTCATTGGGATGGGTGACCGGCACCAGTTCCACACCCTTGTTGCGAGGGGCCAGTGCGGCACGGTCCGGATTGCCCACGGTGACGTAGCTGACGGCCTGGGTGAGCGATTGGAAATCGGAAATGATCCTGGCACCGGCAGGAATCTTCACTGCGGGGTCGCGCGAGCTCTCGCGCTTGCCGTTCTGCTCCCAGGTGCGGAACAGCGCGCCCAGACGGGGGCCGGTGCCGATGCGGTAGGTGCCGGTGCCCGCCGGCAGTGTGTACTCGGCTACGGTGCGGGTTTTCATCACCTGCGAAGCCAACGGCGCTTCGGAGCCGTCCGGGCCGGTGACCGTGAACTGGCTGTCGTCGAACGCCGATTCCGGCACAAAGAAGACGTCCGCGAATGATGCGTCCAGGGCGATGGTCTGGCCGGCCCGGGGAACAAAGCTGCTGGGCACCAGATAGGGGGTATGGGCGGATGCCGGCAGGGACACGGCCAGTACCAGAGCGGCAGTGGCCATCAGGGATGCAGTCTTCATGGGCGCCTTCGTTTCGGTGAGCGGGGCGCTGGCGAGACGAGGTCCGGGCTGGCGAGCGGAATCCTATGCCAAATGCGATTCGTTATCAATTGGTGAAATTTGGCGAAATGTATCGGTTCAAGTAGCCATCGCACTTAGAAGCCCGCCGGGACTGCTCACAGAAGCGGTCTTTGCCTCGTCCTCGTCCTGCGGTACACAGAGAGCTGCTATCAACAGCATCGCGCCTGATCCATCCCAGAAATATACTGGGCGGGCTGAACCATGAGAAAGTTTTGACGAACTCAAATAGCTTGCGACCAGGTCTCGCTCTGTTCATTACGTCCACCAACTGTCATGCGTAGCGCAAATAGCGCCTTTCCGCTTGGACGCAATCATTCCCACTTAGTGCTTCCACGCCAGAAGAGCGCCTGCTGCCCAGCCAACAGGGCAACGTCATGATGGATGGATCGGGCGTCCTTCAGGACGCCCGACTGCCTATCGCTTTAAAATGTCTAGCGGGAGGAGGAGAACTCCACATCACCGCTGCACGTCAGCATTGCGGTCATTGTTCTTGAACTCCCGTCCCTTCCCTGGACATGAAGGTCCAGATCCCACAGTGGCGACTTCATTGCATAGTAGGTAGGGGGACGACTGTCCCAGCCAATTTCCGTCGTCGCGTCTAGATCTGTTGATCGCCCTGCCATCTCACGATAGGCACTGGCAACAAGCTCCCTTATCTGATCTTCGCTCATGTCGCTGCACCCATCGCTCTGCTCTTGGCAGCCAGAAACCAACAGAAAGATCGCGCACGTGAGAGGAATGCCAGAGAATGAGCGCCTTCTCATGCCGGCCTCGCGTAGCCGCCAATGATCGGCATCGATGGGATTTCAAAGAAGTCATCGCGAAAGACGACCTGCTTGATGTCGGTCAAGTGCACTGTCTCCTGCGGTCGCACGATGACAGCAGTGTTCTCGCCAGTACGCGCAACAAACCCATCTGCTTTGGTATCGTAATAGATGTAAACCACATCCCACGTACTGGGAGACCCCTTGATCTCCGACGTCTTCTGCGGTCGTTCCAACATCCAGTTCTTTGTACCAAGGTGGTTGGGCTTGGTGCTGTCATACCGAACAGGCTGTGTCCCCTCGATCTGAATTTCGTAGGGCGTCCCACCTTGAATAAAGCGCGTGAGAAACTCCTTCAGTGGCCCCCTGTTCGCAGCGCCACCGTCGTATCGATCATTGAATCCTCGGAATTCACCGTCCAGCGTGAACGTCCCGTCCCCATTGACGACCATGGTCCCCGCCAGCTTGAGGGTGATGTTTCCAAGCGTCAATCCGACCGAAGCGCCTGAACTTGCAGTGTCATACGGAAATTCAACCGAAACGGGGTGAACACCTGTTCCGAGTGAGTTGGCAATTTGCTGAAGGCTCTGATTGCTGTGACGATCTTTGATCTGGCCGAGAGGCTGATTTACTTGAATCTTTTCGATATCGATGCTCATCGTCTCTCCATTTCCGGATTGATAGTGCTTGAGGCCACGGAATGGAGTGAGTGCGCCACCACTGAACTTGCGGTTATCAGGAACCTGCATGGAACTATTCAACTGCGCCTGATTTGCCCCCCATCCCCATTGCCTGCGCCACTCGGTCGCCGGCAGCGCAATTGGACAGGTACGCCATAGGGTCGCCGCCCGCCGTCCCATAGAGCTGAAGATGCTGGGATAGCTCCTTCATCTCGGCAACTCCACACTCATACAGGTAGTAATCATAGAAGTATGAGTAGTCGCCATATGGGGAATCTGGAAATCCGCTCTCATAGCTAAAATCAGGCTGGGGATATGGATTGGTTGGATCCAGCAATTCCGGTCCCGGCTTGACATAGACCGCAGGGAGATCGGCGGGAGGAGGTAGATTAGAGTTACTCATATCACAAAGGCTCCATGCTCACTTCTTTCTGATGAGAAATAGAGGTGTGCCTGGCATAGGCGTTGCAAGGAGCTTCACTATCCCTGTCGAGGCAGACTCAAGAATAGGTCCACGCTCATTCGCCTACGGCTTGGTGTCGTCCTCTGACAGCAGCTGATTCACTGCTCAAAGCATGATGGATAAACTGCTCATCGCGACCATTAATAGAATCTCAATCATAGATCCAAGTCGCAAGATGCAACGCCAGGTGTAGTTCGCAACCCTGCCCTCCCCCTCCCGCCGGCAGTTGTGCTTGCGCTGTGGACAGCACGAGACGTATGTCGTACTCGATCATCACCGCGCTGTTGCCGGCATCGACCAGCTTCCGCAACTTAGCCAACAGTTTATTCACGTCAGAGGCATGAAAGCCGACATGCGTTGGGTGAGAAGTCATCGGCGCAGAGTATGGGCTTGCGTGTGCGATAGGAGCCCGCCCTCGAGCACATCATGCGAGCAAGGCTGGACAGCGGGATCACGCTGCCCAAGGACAAGCGTGCATTGCCGGCGCCCCGTTACCGCTGCAGGTCCGACGCCCGCAGCAGGCCGTCAATGGCATCTACATCGGGCCGTCAAGCTGATCGATCAGGCTGCGTGCATGTTTTACAATGGATTTGAAGCAGCGGCGTTGCGCTTCTGCGTGCGAGGTGCCGCCCGCGAATGACGGTTCCCGGAACCCGAAACGCCATGGAACACGAGCAGGCGTTACGCTGGTTCGAGGCGTCAACGTGCTTGAGATCGCGCCCCTAGCACCGCCGAATTCAGCCGAGTAGCTGACCGATTCAGACTCTCTCGATGAGAGTGAAATCCATAACTTTAGTTCTGTGACAGGGTGCCGATACGTTGTGGGCGGCAATGCGATTCTAACTCAGCGCCGGGGGCAATTCCGTGAAGGGGGAGCCGATTGACCGCCACCAGCAACCGCACTCGATTCCTGTTGACAATTCTAGGGCCCGCAGCCCTATCCATGCTGGCGATGCTGATCGTCGCCCAGGCTGTTCTTTATGTGGAGGATAGTGAGTCCACAGAGACCATCGCTGAAGCCGTGGTGGCCCGGGCAGAGACTGTCTCGCAGGCAAGAAGGGGCGCTTCAGACGCAGCGCTGACGTCTACCTTCGCATTGTGTTCCGACGCCGACATTCGAGCGCTCAAGGAAGTCGCTTTCGATTCCAGTTATATGAGTGACGTGGGCCGGATCCAGGATGGTCACCTGTTGTGCAGTGCGCTTTGGGGAAGAATCGTTCCATTTAGGCTTCCTACGCCACACTATTCGTCAGGCGAGACCAAGCTGTGGAATACTTCCGATCTCGTCGGCTCACCGTACGGCGGCACCAACCTGATCGCGCAGGGCAGGACATTTACGGTGTCGTCGCCCTCGTCCTTCGAAGGCCTGGACCCCGCGAAAACCAGCACGTTCACGGTCGAAACGCGTGATCGCTCCTATGTGTTCCGGAGAGTGGTGCCTGCACCCGATGCCAGTGAAAACGCATCATCCCGCATAGGGCTGAGCCGATGCAGCAACAAGGCAAACATCTGTGCGTTCGTATCGCGGCCCCGGCGGGGCGTCTGGGACCTTGCTCCCTCTCTGCTCTACACCATCATCGGCATAGGGGCCACGCTTGGCGTTACCCTCTCGTACCTCCTAATACGCAGAAACAGAACTGCCAAGCAGACGCTCCAGCAGCGCTTCAGCCTTGCCATGCGCCGAAACGAGATCGAGTTGGTGTATCAGCCTCTTTACACCGTGGTGGATAGGCGCCTTGTCGGATTTGAAGTGCTGAGCCGCTGGACCCCGCCTGGCGAAGGAGAAATATCTCCTGGCATCTTCGTACCGATGGCCCGTCAACTAGGCCTGAGCTCAGACCTGTTCCGGTACGTGCTTTCAAAGTCGCTGAGGGAGATGGCACCAGTCCTGGGAGGCACGGAGGCGCCGTACCTAAGCATAAACGCTGAGCCCGTTGACATGGCCCCGGAAGATGCTGTGCGTTTCGTCGCCAGCGTCACGCGGCAGGCTGGTGTTCTACCGGATCAGGTCAGGATCGAGATCACCGAACGTGAGGAACTGGTCTGCCCTGGCGTAACCGCACACATGGCAGCGTTGGCAGCATTGGGATTCCGATTCCTCATTGATGACTTCGGCACAGGCAGCTCCAACTTCTCCCATCTCGCCCAATCCCCTTTCATCGGCATCAAGATTGATCGCATGTTCGTCGCTGCGATTACCGAAGAATCACCCTTGCGCCCGGTGTTGCCGGGTATGTACCAGATCGCTCGCCAGCTCGGCTTGGAGGTGATCGTGGAAGGAGTGGAGACCGCGGAACAGGATACATTGCTGCAGCAGATCGCGCCTTCTGCTGTCGGCCAAGGATGGCTCTACGGCGTACCTGTCCCGGCTGAAACCGCCGTTGTCCTGGCCAGATCACACAGAGGCGACGAGCCATTCACGGATCCGTGAATGGCACCTGTTCCACTATGTACCCGCGCCGAGGAATGGCGCAGTAAGACGAAAGGCGACTGTTACACGCACGAGCCTTCCCCACTCAGTGCAACCGAACGGTTGATGGTGTTCACACCCATCGCTGCTGACGCCCCGAAAGGGCATCGTCGTGATCGGATCTGAGTCGGAGCTATGCAGCTTGCACGTAGGGGGCCACCGCTGCGGCCAGCACATCGATTCCCCACATCGACCCAGCAATGTCCTCAGGCTCACTCTTCTTGAAGCGCGACCAATCTGCCCTTGCAAGCTTGCCCACGAGCAGCTGGTCTGCGGGGAGCCGATGCATCGACCAATAGGGGAACTGCCTGGTGGAGACGCGGCCTCTCGCCAGTTCGACGATGCCCGTGTGGCTCGTCGATTGCAGCACGCGCTCATAGACGCTGGCGACCCCATCTTCCGGGCCTTCAAAGTACTGCACGAATCGGACTCCGTCGTACAGCAGAACTCCTGTCACGCCTGCCACTTTGTTGAACCTGGCAGCATCAGCTATGAGCGCCTCCAGCTGATCAATCGAAACTCCTTCCACTGCTTCGCTTGCGTATACAACGGCCCGGATGGGCATGGTCTTTGCCTTGAAAGGGGGCCACATCGGCACCTATTCACACTCTATCACCCGGCACAAGTAGGGACCGGGATGTGCATTCTTAACTCTTCAGAATCTGCTTCGCCCATCGACGCACCCAACGCCTGAGCAACCCGCATTATGGGCGCCCCACGTTCAGGACTTCGTTCATCTTCATGCGCGACATCGGACAGTTCTATGTAACAAGCGTCGAAGGAGTGACCCGTGCAGATGGCACCTTGCTTCAGGTAACCCGCATTGATTGCTCCTGCCTGAAATGCTCACGGCAGTTCAGAGCCACACCCGGGCATGGACTGGTTGACCTCAATGGTGCTGCAGCCCTCGACTGCCCTGGCTGCGGGAACCACCAGTCGGTAAGTCGTGCCAGGCTCGAGGAATTCAGCTCAGAGGCCAAGTAGCTCGAGAAGACCTTGGCTCCTACTCTTCCGAGATCCCACAGGTCCTTTCACATCACGGCGCAACCCTCCTCACTAGTACCAGAATCAGTCCGGTCGAAAACCGCCCAAACTCGGGATACTAGGCGGAGACCGCGCTGCTTAACAAAGCTTTGCGCAATGACAGGAATTAAGGAAGCCGACACCTATCGATGAATTGAATAGCTATAACAAACGCGAAGGTCAGAGATCAAGAGCTAGCGTTCGCGACCGATCGTCTCGCCGTGTGAATGCGTGCGTCCGCATCCGGCGCCACACCTACAGGACTTCAGCGAACGAAACACCATCAGGCGCGAGCAAGGGAAGCCCTTTGCGCAGCGCTCGAAGGCGTAGCTTCTCATACGTCCCTAGGCGCTTTCCTCAACACACTATTGGCAGCATCTATAGCAAGTGTGAGTGTTCGTCGCCGCACACATCGAGCCACCAATTCCAGAACAACTTCATTACCATCCAAATCGCCCTTCTTTCAAAAAGCAATTGTACGTAGTCCGGTGCGCGCTGCAAACTTAGAGCCTGATTCAAAGACCCACAGAGCAGTCCTCATAATACTACTGCCTTTAAGGATCGCACTAAATCTCATTTACGGTAGCCACAGTCAAAGATGAAGGCTTAAACCGAGATCACTTTCCGCGTTCGCCCCAGAGCGCTCAGGAGTGATCAAGATGACTCAGCAGAAAGAACCCATAGCAACCGACATCGATCGGCGGGTGCTGCGCCGCGCCGAGGTAGAAGCAAAGACGGGATTCAAGCGCGCGCACATCTACAAGCTGATGAAGAAGGGCCAGTTCCCGAAGGCGCTGCGCCTGGGCGTGCGTGCGGTCGGTTGGGATTCGGTGGAAATCGACCAGTGGATCACCGAACGCTTGAACAACCGGGCTTAGGTCGCTCTCCGCGAGTTTCCTTTTTCATACGCAGGAGGGTGCCATGCGGGTGGTATCCATCATTTCGACCAAGGGCGGCGTGGGCAAGACGACCACCGCAGCCAACCTCGGCGGCCTGCTGGCCGACGCCGGCCTGCGCGTGCTGCTGCTCGATCTCGACGTGCAGCCGACGCTCTCGTCCTACTACGAGCTGGCGCTGCGTGCGCCTGGGGGCATCTACGAACTGCTCGCCTTCAATGAGCGGCAGATCGAGCAACTGGTATCCAGGACGACGATCGCTGGACTGGACCTGGTGCTCTCCAATGACGACAGCAGCGAACTGAACACATTGCTGCTGCATGCACCGGACGGCCGCCTGCGCCTACGTCACCTGCTGCCGGTACTAGAGCCCCGATACGACTTGGTCCTAATCGACACGCAGGGTGCCCGCAGTGTGCTGCTGGAGATGGCGGTGCTGGCGTCTGATCTGGCGCTATCCCCGGTAACCCCCGAGATCCTGGCCGCACGCGAGTTGCGCCGCGGCACCATCCAGTTGCTGGAGGACATCGCGCCCTATCGCCACCTTGGCATTGAGCCACCGCCGCTGCACCTGCTCATCAATCGGGTGCATCCGGTGTCCGCGAATGCGCGAATGATCCAGCAGGCGTTGCGCGACCTCTTCCAGCGGCACGAAGGCATCCGCGTGCTGGACACCGACGTACCGGCAATCGAGGCCTATCCGCGCGCCTCGACGCGGGGGTTGCCAGTCCATCGCGTCGAATACCGGCAGCCGCCCGGCAGAGTCGCGCCCGCAGCGCTTGACACGATGCGCTCGCTCGCCACCGAGCTCTTTCCGCAGTGGCGCGAGCAACTGGCCCTGGTGGTCAGGCGCCCGCCGAAGACCGACATCTCCGGGAGGAACCCCCATGGCCAACGCGCATGAATTGGCGCGCGGCCACAAGCGGCTGCGCGCCCTGATCGAGTTCGCCATCGGCGAGGACTGGCACGTCGAACGAACGCCAGGCGGCCATCTGAAATTCACCAAGACCGGTTGCAAGCCGATCTACACCAGCTCGACCGCCAGCGATCACCGAGCCAGCCTGAACGCCCGTGCTCAGGTCCGCCGGGCCGACCGGCAGAGCCGTTCGCCCCAAGGGGCAGATCATGGCTGAGCTGACCCGCCAAGAGATGGCGACCAAGCTGATGGCTGCGGGATTCGAGCGCAACGGCCCGGCGGCCACGGCGCTGAGCGACCCGATCGCCGACACCCCGATGGTAGTCACTCTCGACCAGTTGCGCCCGTATGAGCATGATCCGCGCGTCAAGCGCAATCCGGCCTACGAGGACATCAAGGCTTCGATCCGCGAGCGCGGACTCGATGCGCCGCCGGCGATCACCCGGCGACCGGGCGATCCGCACTACATCATCCGCAACGGCGGAAACACCCGGTTGGCGATCCTGCGCGAGCTGTGGTCGGACACCCGGGACGAACGGTTCTTTCGCATTTCCTGCCAGTTCCGGCCATGGCCCGATCGCGGGGAGATCGTGGCGTTGACCGGGCACCTCGCGGAGAACGAGTTGCGCGGCGGTCTGACGTTCATCGAGCGGGCGCTTGGTGTCGAGAAGGCGCGCGAGTTCTACGAGCAGGAGGCCGGCACGACGCTGAGCCAGTCCGAGCTCGCGCGCCGCCTCGCGGCCGACGGCTACCCCGTTCAGCAGTCCCACATCAGCCGCATGCACGATGCGGTGCGCTATCTGCTGCCGGCCATCCCGACCGTGCTCTACGCTGGGCTCGGCCGACACCAGGTCGAACGCCTCGCCGTCATGCGCAAGGCCGGCGAGCGCACCTGGGAGCGCTATGCCAAAGGGCACGACCTGTCGCTGGATTTCGACGGCTTCTTCCAAGACGTGCTGTCCCAGTTCGACACGCAGGCGGACGAATTCTCGTCGCAGCGTGCGCAGGACGAGCTGGTCGGCCAGATGTCCGAATTGCTGGGCGTCGACTACGACGTGCTGAGCCTGGACTTGACCGAGTCCGAGACCAGGCACCGCGCCCTCGTCAGCGACCCATCGCCGCCCCCGGCGCCGCCAACTCTACCCGAACCCGCTACGGAGACGCGACCAGCGCTCGATGCTCCGACGCCAACGGCGGTGCCGACCCCTGCAACGACGGCGCCCGCTTCATCTACCGCGCCGGCCCCTCCGCCCACTGCCTCTCCGCAAACGGATGCTGTCGAAGAAGACTCAGCCGCGCAGAAGCGGATTCAGAGCCATGTCGTCTCGCCGGTGCCCACTACCGAACGCCTGCAGTCCATCCAGCGCATGGTGGCCGACCAGTTGGGCGATCCCCTGCCACCTGACTTCGCGGCGAACGTGCTGCAGTCGATTCCGGTGCAAGCCGGCGGGCTGTACCCCATCTCGGATATCTGGCACATTGAGCCCGGCCTGGACTCGCCCGATCGGCTGCGCATCCACATCGCTCAGTTCGCCCGCGAGATCGCCGCCGAGTCGGCCCTCGCCGAGCACGTCGAAGACCGCGCCGACGGCATCGGCTTCGCGTGCTCCGAGGTCGCTGCGGATCCGCCCGAGGCGCGCCGCGCGGTGCTTGCGTTGCTCTCCGCGCTCAGCGGCCAATCGCGCGCGAACAGCCAGGTCATCGCCCATCTGCCGGGGCTGCTGTACGGCCACGGCGATCCCTCGAAGCGCTTGAGCGACACCGCGCTGGTCAAGCTCTTTCGGCTGTTGCGCCTGGCCCGGCGGCTACTGGAACTGGAAGCCGGCACCACGGCCTCGGGCCCCTGAGCGAGGAGGCACCGATGAGCGCACCGCACCCGCTGAACCAGGCTGTCATCGCCCAGGCGCTGTTCGACCTGCGCAACGGCCAACTGCGCCGCTGCAAGGCCATGGGATTCGGCGAGGAAGAACTCGATGCGCTGAAGCATCCTGCCCTGGTGAGCGTCCTGGCCAACGCGAATGTGTCCTGGTGCTCGGTGAGCATCAACCGTGAAGTCCTGCAGCGGTTGCTCAAGCAGGCGCAGGACGTGGAGAAGGAGGTCGCCACGGTCGACCGCATGCTGCGCTTGGGCGCCAGCACGGAGATGGTCAGCCGCTTCTATGGACTGACCCATCAGGAAGTCGCCCTGCGGCGCGAGATTCTGAGGTTGCCCAAGCGCAAGGGGCGCCATCCCGTGCTGGACGAGCAGCAGGACACTGCGCTGTGGAACCAGTGGAAGGCGCTGACCACCGCCAAGGGGATCGAGTTCGACGATGACGCCTCTATCCTGGATGCCACGATGGATCTCGCGGAAGGTATGGCGCTGCCGCTGTCGGTGGTCTGGTCGACCATCAAGGCCTGGATCGACCAGGGGCTGGGTTAGCCGATGGCGGTGGGTGACGCACCCCGGCGCCAAGGCCCGGTCGCACTCGCCGATCTGTTTGATGGCGTGCTCAAGGCCCTCGCGCCCAAGCCCGGGGCGCCGGCACCTGCCGCGGACCGCTTCCTCTACAGCGGCAACCGCCACGAGAGCGTCCCGCGACGGCTCTTCCTCGACCGCAGGCTGACCCCGCTGGAGCGCAATGCCTGGCAAGTTTTCCGGCTGCTGCTCAATGACGACGGCGTCACCGCGTTTCCGACCTACGAGCAATTGCGTCCCTGGCTCGCCACGATACCGTGCAGCGCGCAAGCCTCGCACGAGACCGTGGCACGCGCGCTGACGCTGCTGCGCCTGACCTGCTGGCTGAGCCTGGTGCGCCGCCGGCGCGATCTGAGGTCGGGCCGGATCCTCGGTAACCTCTACGTGCTGCACGACGAACCCCTGACCCCATTCGAGGCCATGCAGCTCGATCCCGACTACCTGGAGCTGGTCAGCCAATCCTTGAGCCACTCGGCCAAGGCCGTCCAGGTCGTCGGCCTCAACACCCTGCAGGAGATCGCCGCCGATCCGTTGCTCAGCGGCCGCACCTTGCCATCGCGCCTGCAGGTGCTGACCCAGCGCATGGTGCGCCAGGGCGACGGGCTGGCAGAAAGTTACCCACAAGAGGACGCTGGGCACGAATCCGAAGAAGGCTCGACTCCCCTTCTTCGGAACGCCGTGGGGCCGTCTTCGGAATCCGAAGCAGGCGCGAAACCCGCATCGAACGGCTCTCTTCGGAATCAGAAGCAGGACCGTACAGTACGTAAGGAAAGTATTGATGAAGTACGTACTACCGCGCGGGCGCGCGCGCCAGACGGCGTGGAGTGGCCGACGCGCTTCACCGGTTTGATGGCCGAGCAGCAAAGGGGTGTCATGGTGGCGCTACAGCAGGTCCAACCTGCATTGCGTCAGGCCGTGCTCGACGAATGGGACGCACGCTGCCGTGGTAGCTCGATCCGCAATCCTGCGGGTTACCTGTTCGGAATCATCCAGCGCGCCATCCATGGCGAGTTCAATGCCCGGGCCGCGCAACCTAAGGCGGCGGCACCTATGCCGCAGCCCCCGCGATCTCCGAAGCCCAACGTGGTGCCACCGGAGGTCGCCATGCAGCACATCAACCGATTGCGCGAACTGCTACGCAAAAGCTGATCGCGCAGCCCTGCCCAACAGACCTCAATGGACGTCCGTGGAACTATCCCCAAGGGATAGCGCAGAGCTACTCGTTAGCGCGTTACCTGCCCGATATGTCGCCGCTCCACGAGGTCACGTCCAACTGCAACGTCATCCAATCACTGAACGCCCGTGTCTTAGCCGGAACCAATCGCGCGGATGGATGCACCAGGTAGATCGTCTCGTTGTTCTCCACGGGATGGTCAGGCAGCACTGGCACCAGCCGGCCACTGCACATTTCCGGGCCTGCCAGCCAGTCGGACACCATGGCGATGCCTGCACCGGAAACGGCTGCTTGGACGAGGCTTTGCGCATCGTCCGTGACCAGCGGGCCTGCGATCCGAATCGCCGTTGCCTTGTCACCGTCGCGCAGGTGCCAAAGGGGGTGCGAGGCCAGGCGGGAGAACCCCAGGCAGGCGTGTTGCGCAAGATCGGCTGGCCGGATAGGCGTACCGTGCGCTTGCAGATAGGCGGGCGACGCACAAAGCATGCGCCGCGATGGCGCGAGCCTGCGCGCCACGAGCCTGCTGTCGGTCAATGTTCCGATGCGGACAGCCACATCGAAGGACTCCGCAACCAGATCGACATAACGATCCTCGAAGGCCGTCTCCACGACCAGATCGGGATAGGCCGCCAGGAAGGCGGGAAGGATCGGGGCAACCCACATCCGGCCGAAGGTCGCAGGCAAGGCGATGCGCAGCGTGCCGCGCACGCCAGCCGCCGCTGCTGCGGTGTCCTGCTCGATCTCCTGCAAGGCTTGCAAGGCACCGCGCATGCGCTGATGGAAGGCTTCGCCCGCTTCCGTCAATGCCAGCCTTCGCGTGGTGCGCTCCATGAGGCGCACGCCAAGGCGCTTTTCCAATGCCGTGACGCGCCGCGAGAGGATGGAGCCATCGCGCCCCAGCGCCTGGCCGGCGGCGGTGAAGCCACCATGCTCGACGGCGGCCAGGAAAGCCGTGATCTGCTCGAACTCGGTGCCGTTCATATCTGCATTATTTGCAGCAGTCATTTGCGTTCAAGCCATATTATCACTTTCTGAAGAATTAATTAGCCTATAGGGCAATCGTCAAGCCCTCGGCTCTATGCGCATCCGGCGTGGACGGAGGGCGCATCGGAGCTGCGATGGAGAAGACACGTTCGGCGGTCGCCGTAGACGACCGATACGAGGTACTGGCGGCGATCTGCGTTTCCGCGATCATCATTCCCCTGGTATTCACCGGGCCGGCGATCTCCACGCCGGCGGTCGGACGCGACCTGGGTGGCGACCCATCCGCCTTGGGCTGGATCGTCAATGCCTACGCCATCGCGTTCGGCGGTTCCGTCATGGCGGCCGGCGCTATCGGCGACCAGATCGGCCGCAAGCGGTGCTTCGTGGCAGGACTCTGGATTTTCATCGCCACGTCGCTGCTGATCGGCCTGACCCCGAACCTGTTGCTGCTCAATCTGCTGCGCGCCGCCGAAGGCCTCGGCGGTGCTCTGGTGCTGACTTCGGCCACTTCTCTGCTGGCACAGGAGTTCGAGGGCGCGGAACGCACTCGGGCTTTCAGCTTCCTGGGCACCGCGTTCGGCGTCGGTCTTGCGTTCGGGCCAATGGCCTCGGGGTTCCTGATCGAACTCCTGGGGTGGCGCTCGCTCTACTTCGCCACCGCACTGATCGCGGCCTTGATCCTGATGCTGGGTACGCGACGGATCAGGGAATCCCGTGACCCGGAGGCGCGAGGCATCGACTGGCCGGGCACCGTGCTATTCACGGCCGCCCTGGTATCGCTGACGTTTGGCATCGTGCGCGGGCCGCAAGACGGCTGGGCGAGCCTGCGCGTGGTGTCGCTGCTAGGTGGCACTGTTCTGCTGCTCGGCGCCTTCGTCGCCGTGGAACTGCGGCGTCCGCGTCCGATGCTGGAACTCTCCTTGTTCCGTTACCCGCGTTTCATCGGCGTGCAGTTGCTGCCGGTGGCAACCGGATTCAGCTTCATCGCCCTGATCGTCTATGTCCCGATCTGGTTCATCGTCATCCAGGGGCGCGATGCGTTCACGGCCGGCCTTGCGATCCTTCCTCTGACCGCACCGATGCTGGTGGTGCCGCTACTGGCCGGGCGCATGGCCCAACATGTCTCGCTGGGTCTGCTGTCTGGCATCGGCTTCCTCATCTCAGCGCTCGGCGCCTGGTTGATGATGGGTCTGTCTGCTGACGGGAGCTTGTGGGCGATGGCGATTCCCATGCTGCTGATCGGCATCGGCAATGGCCTGCCGTGGGGCTTGATGGATGCCTTGTCGGTCAGTGTGGTACCCAAGGAACGCGCAGGCATGGCGGCCGGCATCTTCACCACCATGCGCGTGGCAGGAGAAGCCATCGCCATCGCGGCCATCGGTGCTGTTCTGGTCGGCTTGACGACCGCGAACCTGCGTGCAGCGGCGCAGGCCGGCTCACTGTCGCTCCCGCAGGACGCCACAGCGATCGCCAGCCAGATAGGAGCCAGCGCCAGTCATGGTTCTTCTACCGGCGCCGTCAGTGCAACGGACGGGGCGATCATCGAACTTACACATCATGCCTACACCTCTGCTTTCCACAGCATCTTTGGTGTGCTGGCTGTGCTCTCGGCGCTGACTGCCGTGGTATGCGTGGTCACGCTACGTTCCACTGGCGACGGAAGACGCTCATAAAACGAATCGCCGTGCGATCCCGCCGACTTTCCTGCATCCGCTTCTTCCCCGCTTCCGTCCGCGGGAAGCTTTTGGTCCTCGGTGGCACTCCATGGAGCTATCCCCTGGGGATAGCTTCGCGCGCATCGCTCCCAGGACACAACCGGGGTCACGCCGAGATCGGTTTGTTGACTGACTGCCTTCCGCTCGTTGAGCAAGCTGGCGGCTCGTCTTCCGACAGCGAGTCGTCCCCATGGCCACCAACGAACCCTTGCAGCTCAATCTCGGATCACTGCGCAGCGCGATGTCGCTGACGCTGCACACCCACCACGCTTCGCGCATCTGGCACGGCCGGGCCGCCGCGGAACGACGGCCGGCCATCGTCGGCCTCAATGGCTTCGTCTCGGTAATGAACAAGATGAAGCGCGGCTCGGAACAGGACGATCCGTACTCGGACTGGTGGATGCTGCGCATCGACGACAAGCTCGAACAGACCAAGACTACCCTTCAGGCATTGCGCGAGCAGGTCGACCAGGCCTTATCCGGTGTGCCCGCGGCGCTGAGCCTGGGCGAGAACCTCAACGTGCAGCCCGTCAAGCTGCCGCTCTTCGTCAATGCGCAGCTCGGCTTCGCCGCGGTCTATCTGCTGGCCGATTACGACGACATCGCGCGCAAGCTCATCCTGGCCCACCACACCGCGCTGATCGACCGCAGCACGCTCGAGCGCTGGCTGCACGCTGGCGCGCATGCACTGCGCAGCCTGTTCTCCCTTGCGCAGCAGTACCGCTACTCCGGCACCACGCGCGACGACTTCGCGGCGAAGAACGCCGCTGCCCAGCAGGCCCTCGAGAAGTATGGCGAGCTGCCGCAGGACGTGCTGGAAGGCACCCGACGCTCCCGCTTCGCGCCGCCGATCGTGCGCCGCGGCCTGCAGCAGCGCACCGACCCCATTGCGACGAGTTCCGCCGAGGAGGCCCGGGCCGAGAGCGGCGCGACCGCCGATCCGGGCGACGACGTGAGCGACCCAGCATGAACGACCGGAGCCATCTGCCGCAGGCGCGCTTCCAGGGCCTGCAACAGGCGGACTTCATCCAGCTGGAACACGCGGCCTATCTAAAAGGCCTTTTAAGGCCCTTTAAAGGTAAGGGGGCGCTCGAAGCCTGGGCCAACGAATGCTTTGCGCTGCGCGACGAACTGATCGCACTGGCGCAGCGGCGGGTGCTGCCACAGGCCCGCAGGCATCCCTTCCACCTGCTTCCCGTCGAACTGGCCCAGCAGCGCACTGGCGCAGGCACGACCTTTCTGCGCTGGCGCAGACCGAACAGGTCGGCCATGGGTGTGGCGTTGTGGCAGGAGATGGTGGGCAGCACCGCCACACCGTTCAACCTGCTGGACGACCTGCATGCGATCGAACAGCAGCGCGCCGTTCTGAACATGCAAATCAGCCTGCTGCACACCCTCGGACGGCAAGCCCAGGAATGCGCCAGCAAGCTGGCCCAGGCCGAGGCCGCCTATCTGCGCCGGCTTGGCTCGGTCCCCGACGCCATGCGCGACCGGTGATCGCAGCACCAGCGGTGGCCACCGCTTTCCTGCCGCTGCATGCACCCGACGCCGAGTGGGCGCGGGCTTTTTCAACCACCACGGAGATTGCGACATGAGCACCCATTTCTACGGCGAAGGCAACATCGGCTCGCCCCCCGAGTACCGTGAGTTTCCCAACGGCAACGACGAGCCGAGCCGGCTGCTGCGGCTGAACGTCTATTTCGACAACCCGGTGCCGAAGAAGGACGGCACCTTCGAGGACCGCGGCGGCTTCTGGGCGCCGGTGGAGCTGTGGCATCGCGATGCCGAGCACTGGGCCAAGCTCTATCACAAGGGCATGCGGGTGCTGGTCGATGGCCGCACCGTGCGCGACGAATGGGAGGACGCCGAGGAGAACGAGCGCGTCACCTTCAAGATCGAGGCGCGCCGCGTCGGCATCCTGCCGTTCCGCATCGAGTCGGTGAAGCTGAACTCCAAGCCGTCGAACGCCGAGCAGGAGAGCGGCGAGTAGCGGCACCTGGCAGCGGCGATCCCGCCGCTGCCTTGCCTCGGCGGCACGGCCCTCGCGCTATCCCCTGGGGATAGGTCCACCGACGTCCATGGTGTTCCACACGCCGCCCAATCGGACGCTCCCACCTCGGCGACCACCGGCCACCGTGCATACCGTTGTCGAGCTGCGCACTTCGTGAAAGCGGCGCTGCCGGGTGCGGCTTGTTTGCTGCCGCATCTTCGTCCCGCCGACATCCTGACTTCCATCGACTCCACCATGTGATTCAGATGGACCAGCATGCGGCTATTTCTGTGCGAGAAGCCCTCCCAGGGCAAGGACATCGGCCGGATCCTCGGCGCCACGCAACGCGGTGACGGCTGCTTCAACGGTGCCGGCATTGTGGTCACCTGGTGCATCGGGCATCTCCTGGAAACCGCGCCACCGGAAGCCTACGGCGAACATTTCAAGCGCTGGTCCATCGAGCAGCTTCCCATTCTTCCCGAACGCTGGAAGGTCGAGGTCAAACCGAAGACCGCCACGCAGTTCAAAGTCGTCAAGGCCCTGCTGGGCAAGGCGACCGAACTGGTCATCGCGACCGACGCTGATCGCGAGGGCGAGCTGATCGCGCGCGAACTCGTCGAGCTTTGCGGCTACCGCGGTCCGATCCAGCGCCTGTGGCTGTCCGCGCTCAACGACGCATCGATCCGCGCGGCGCTCGGCAAGCTGCGACCCTCGGCCGAGACCTTGCCGATGTACTACTCGGCGCTGGCGCGATCGCGTGCGGACTGGCTGGTCGGCATAAACCTCAGCCGGCTGTTCACCTTGCTCGGGCGGCAGGCAGGCTACGACGGCGTGCTGTCGGTCGGCCGCGTGCAGACCCCGACGCTCAAACTCGTGGTGGACCGTGACCGAGAGATCGCGGCCTTCGTGTCGGTGCCGTTCTGGTCCATCGACATCGCCTTGTCCGCTTCCGGCCAGAGATTCATCGCACAGTGGCTGGCACCCGAAGCCAGCACCGACGACGCCGGCCGCTGCCTGCGCGAGTCCGTCGCCCAGCAAGCCGAACGTCAGATCCGCGCGACCGGCGCCGCTCATGTCGCGTCGGTCGAAACCGAGCGCATGCGCGAGGGCCCGCCGCTGCCGTTCGATCTGGGCTCGCTGCAGGAGGTCTGTTCCAAGCAACTGGGGCTGGATGTACAGGAGACCCTGGACATCGCCCAAGCGCTGTACGAGACACACAAGGCCACCACCTATCCGCGCTCCGACTCCGGCTACCTGCCCGAGAGCATGCTCAGCGAAGTGCCCGCGGCCCTGGACAGTCTGCTCAAGACCGACCCCACGCTGCGGCCGGTTCTCGACCAGCTCGACCGCACCCAGCGCTCGCGCGCCTGGAACGACGCGAAGGTTTCGGCCCACCACGGCATCATCCCGACACTCGAACCCGCCAACCTGGCGGCGATGAACGAGAAGGAACTCGCCGTCTACCGCCTGATCCGCGCGCACTACCTGGCGCAGTTCCTCCCGAACCACGAATTCGACCGGACCACCGCGCGACTGTCGTGCGGCGGCCAGGCGCTCCAGGCCGTGGGCAAGCAGGTGGTGGTCCCGGGCTGGCGCCTGGTGCTGGTCGAGCCGCAGGCCGACCCAGAGGACGCCGGCAACGCCGTACGGCGCAGCCAGGTGCTGCCGCCAGTGCGCGAGGGCCTGTCGTGCCAAGTGGCCGGTGTCGAGCTGAAGGCGCTCAAGACGCTGCCACCGCGCCCCTACACCCAGGGCGAATTGATCAAGGCCATGAAGGGCGTCGCCAGGCTGGTGTCCGATCCACGGCTGAAGCAGAAGCTCAAGGACACCGTGGGCATCGGCACGGAAGCCACCCGCGCCAGCATCATCAGCGGCCTGCTGGGCCGTGGCTACCTGTTGAAGAAAGGCCGCTCCGTCCGCGCGTCGGATGCTGCCTTCACTCTGATCGACACCGTGCCCACGGCAATCGCAGACCCCGGCACCACGGCGGTCTGGGAACAGGCCCTGGACATGATCGAAGCGGGCCAGCTGACACTGGACACGTTCATCGCCAAGCAGTCCGCCTGGATCACCCAGCTGATCGCGCAGTACCGCGGCACGTCGCTGTCCCTCAAGATTCCCCAGGGGCCGCCTTGCCCGCAATGCGGGTCGGCGACACGCCAGCGCACCGGCAAGAGCGGAGCATTCTGGTCCTGCAGCAGGTATCCGGACTGCAAGGGGACGCTACCCGTCGAGTCGCCCGGTGTCCGCAAGCGTAGCGCACCGCGCACCGCGCAAACGCAGCCGCAGTCCTAGGACATTCTCAGCAGTCTTGAACCCCGACGCCATGTAGCACTCTTTGCTGTCACATGGCGGCCATCCCACCACAGGGCGGGAGCCTCAGCGCGCGAAGCCTTCTCCGAGAGAGTGCGCGTCTTGCCGTGCCCGCGATGGCTGCGAGACGAGAAGGCAACTTCTCCATGAATCGCGCCCAGCGCATTCCTGATTGTCCGACGCTTCCGTTCTCTGCGAAGGGTCTCCTGATGATTGGCCGGTTTACCGTTACCAGCCATCAGGAGACCCTTCGGGACGACGGTATTCAGTGCCGTGCCCAACGGCGAAAAACTGGGCTCCCTTTGTGCGCAGATGCGTGCCAAAGGATTTCGGCCGCAGCCACGATAACGGCCGAGTGCGAATGCTGCGACAGCGAACGGCTTCGACGACGACCGATTCCTGGCACAGCCCACGGGTGGCGACTTCTTCCTGAGCCGAAGGCCATGCGGCCTTCGGCGCCTTTTCTTTCGCCGAACTGCGCCCCAGGCCAAGCCTTGCCAACTGGTGGGACGCGTATAACGCGGCCAGCGGCGATACGCATTTATGTGCGACATAGCGTGGTATATGGCCGATCGTAGTACCTGCATCGCCGTAGTCTATCGGCCATCGCTAGCAGCCACGGTCGCCAGGGCTGTGTCGCGGAATTCTTCGCTCCAACCACCTCGTCTTCGCATCGTGCCACGGACGCGCGCGCCTAGCGGGTGTCGATGTTTCTCCTCCTTTGGGCATTTCCGTCCATTTCCCTGAACGGGCACCTCCAGTCCAGCACCCTAAAGCGTCGGAGCTATCGCGCCGTCTTTCCTCTAAGCGCCTCGGTGCCTACCCATCCGAGGAGTCCACCACGGCCACCATCCGTTTGAGGACTAACCCGCACCGCCTGATCGTCAACTTGTGCCCCCTTCACCCCACACTCCATGCTCGTTGAACTGCCGCAGAACGCTGGTCGCGCCACGGGAGTCGAGGTTGTCGTTGACGGCAACGCGCTGGTCGTCCTTGACGACGGCTTCGGCATCGACGCCCTGCAGACCCTTGCCCACATCGCCGAGTCCGGCTAGGGCGAGGAACTGCAAGTGCCCAAGAACGCCTTCGGTCTTGGCGTGCTGTCCGCGCTCTACTCCGCCCCTACCCTTGGCGTCCACACCCGAGATCGCTCGTTCACTGTCGCAACAGCCGCCGTCATCCGGGGCGAGGACATCCCGGTCCACGCCGCTCTCGCACGAAAGAGCACCTCGATTCGCCCGGACGGAGTGCATCCGCCACAACCCGCACTGACACTGGCCGATTGGGCCGAGCGTGAGCTGACACGGCTGTGTGAAGCCTTCACGGTGCCCGTGGCCTTTTTACGGCGTCGATGTGCGACGACCTCTGCCCCCCCCCCCCCGACTTTGCAGTGGCGGCCGACCGCCATGGGCCGGGTCCTGCTCGATCTGTCTACTCAGCACACCCAACGGCGCTGTTTCCTTCAAGGTCTGCCGGTCGGGCGAACGCCGTCCTACGGTAAGCAACAGGTAGTGCTGTTGCCGGACGCCACGCTCGCAAAGCCTCCCGATCGTCGGCATTTACTGAACGAGACGGACGACCACAAGCGCATCCAAGCAGCCAATGATCAGGCCCACCGGGAAGGCCTGATCGAAGTGAAGGCAGGGCTGGCCGCTAGCGACTTCGTCACGCACTACGCCCATAGCCGCCTCGACTCGTCCAATATCGATCTGCTCAACGACGTGCCATTCGCTCCCAAGTCTTGGCTCCACGACTGGACGCATGAGCCGGCAGGTTTCTGCCGCTCTTGGGAGGGCTACTCGGCCGAGAGGCCAGCTTTCCCGCGAAGTACTGCAGGGGCTTGGCGTGAGGGAGATCGAGACCTTTGACGGCGACGAGTTGCCACCAAGTTTTATCTCGAGGCGGGCCAGGCATTCCTGCTGCATCAGCATGGGATTTACGCCAGTCACTGGATCAAGCAACTGGCCCGAATCGTCACACCGCAGCAAGTTCAAGTGCGGGAGGGGAAGACGCTTCATCAGAGCGGCAGCCCTTGCTGGCCGACGATGCCGTGGCGCTAAACCTGGTCGAGTTGCTGCATGTCGGACTTGAGGGCGAGCCGGAGGACGCCGTGCCCGCCATCCGCAAGGACGACACCCTGTCTCTCACGCTCGATAGGTAGCTGCACCTGGTTCGTCTCGAACTACGTGTTCGACGACGCCCATAAGGAGAACCGCGAGGACGAGGATGCACAGGCCATACTGACCTTCATTGCAGTGGATTCCTTGGACGCGCCCGAGCGTGTGTTGGCGGCTTTGCTGCCAAGCGCACTTCGGTACACTGCGGAGCCCAAGCTTACCAATGCCACTATCTGCTTAGCGTTCGACGTACAAGGCGGGCTACAGATGATGCGTTGATAACCTCGCCCTATTTAAGCCTCCCTACAGGGAGTTTTTTACCTATTCCCAGTTCAGGGCATGGTGGACCCTGACCAACTTAAGCCTTACCTGATCCGTCTCCGATGGTGATTCTATGCGTCGCTAACGTGGTCAGGAGCACAATTGATAGACTACGAACTGACAACCTCTAACAACACTCGTTTGCGCCGGAAATGCTCCGACGGCAGGCTGATGGAGCGTGACGGCCGATGTGCCCCATCAAGCGGTTGAGCCATATGGACGATCAAATACCACCACCACCCGGCATCGGGCAAGACACGCATCGGACGCATTCCCGTCGGTGGCGTCGCTGGATGATGACCGTAGCCGCTGTCATTGCCACGACGACGCTGGTTTATCTGATCAGCGCCGTGCTGCCGCTAGCCAGACCGAAAGGTATGTATTCCCTTATCGGCGTGCAGATGATGCCGCCGCTCCTGCTGCTGTGTGCCATGCTGGGTGCAGTGCTGAGTACGTTCATAGTCGCGATCGCCGCTTACGGTGCCGGTGTGCGCCGACTCGGATATGGGCTCGTGCTGTTAGTGACCGCGTGTCTTGGCTTTGTCGCCTTCTTCGCCGGTTACGACTCTCCGTGGTTCGGTGACCGAGCAGCCGCCAGAAGAACCTTTGCCGCCAATCTTCCGATGTACGAGGCGATGGCTCGGCACCGTGCCCGCCTGCGACCCGCGATCGAGCGCGGCGACCTGCCGTCGCTTCAGGCGGCACTGGATGCCGGCGATCCAACGCTGACGCCAGCGCAGTTGGTGTGCCTGGTGCGCACCGAAGTCATCGAGGGCCGCACCGGCACGCCCCCCCCTGTCAGCGAACGGCGATATCGGTTCCTTGACGCGGTTGCCAACGCGGCGTGGCGCAGCGAAGACAATGTGAACGGGCGACAGACGATCGGCCTTCTTGCGGTCGACGCGGCACTGCGCCATGGTCCAGCGGCGGATTTGCGACGTTGGCTGGAGCGTGGCGTACAGGTGCAGGGCATCCACTGGGGACGCGACGTCAGCGAGCTCACCGAACCGGCCGGCCAGTGCAGCACCGTGGTCTACTGGCCACTGAACCTTCTGCAGTACAACCAGCACAATCCGTCAGATAAGCTCGCGTTGCTGATCGAGCACGGCGTCCAGCCAAACTCGTTGATGCCGGGTCGCTCCCTGTTCGAGATTGCACCACTGTCTGCCGAAACCGTGGCAACCCTGGCCAAGCTCGGTTTCCGCCCCTACTCGGGTGGTCCAGAGCGTAACGTCGGCGCACCACTTGCCCTGGCGATCAGAATGGCCGAACGTAGATGCGAGGGTGACTGCGCTAACGTTTTCGCCTTCGGTGACGACGAGATCGTGCGGTATATGGAAGTCTTACGCGACGCTGGCGCGGAACCGGATCAGCGCGCGTGGGATGGGCGTGATGCGTGGGCCACTCTGTTCGACGTGCGTCAGAGGCTGACAGCGCGTCAGCAATCGGATATCCACACCGCTCGGGACTGCGGCATCGTCCTGGAGCCAGGCTCGGCCCAGCCGGACTCCACACGCACCGACCTGTTGCGACGCATTGAGCAGGTACTGCGAGATCCTCCTCGCAACAGCCAGTCCTCGACCAATCCGGCAACCACCTCTTCCGGCTGAGCCACTACGACGCCGGACCGGCCGCAGGGGACCGCGATGCAATTTCAGTTCACCGCCTCTACCGCCCATGGCCATGCGCCTTCGTCGGTACCTACGGGTACGGGCGCGATCCGATCCACTTTCCAGCGTCCCGAAGGCAGGGCAACCAGCCGCACAGCCAGATCAGGCGCACCAGGATTGCGCAGTGTAGCGGTGGCCACGTCGGCGTCCACCCGTGCAGGCTCGACGCGCGTCTCCGCATTCAGTGTGAAAGGCAGCTTACCCAACTGCACAGCACGCATCAGTAGCACGTCGAACTTGCGGGCCGGGTCGAACGTGTATTCGTTGTTCGACGTCACACCACGTGCCCGTTCTTCCGACGAGCGCCTTGGCGTTTGAAGGACGGGCGTGCCTTCCAGGTCGGACAGCAGCAGCCCCGGCACCAGCGCACCAACTCTCAGATCGCCCATTGCCGACATCGTCTCCCATTCCGCGGCTGGCGACAGCAAGTGGTAGACGACCAAAAAGTCCTGACGAGACCACGCAGCAAGGAAGGTGCGCAGCGTCGCGCCCGGCGAATGCATGTCCAGGGACTCATAGAACGTGCGAGCGTGGTCATCATCGTTTTTCGGTAGCCCGCCCCCAGTCGTCGCGCCACGCGCTGGTCCGGCCGAAGCGTCCCATGGCCGTGCCTCACTGGCGATGCCCGGCCACCGTACCTGGTCCAGCTTCCAGTGACCGGAAGGCTGTAGCTGCAGTGTGAGCTCAAGCGTCTCTGCCTCAGGAGTCACGGCGGTAAAGGTCGCCACTACGTCATCCGTGGGTCCAGCCTCGAGACGCGTTGTTGTGCTGAGCGCGAAGGGCAGTTTGCCCTGCGCGGCCGCGTAGCCGAACAGCGCATCGAAGCGCCGCGTCGGATCGGTATTAAACTCCAGCACCGGAGACTCGCCGGCGATGATCGCTTCAGTGGAGATACCAGAAGATGCATGGGACGGCGAGACCTGCTGATCGGCCATGTCGAAACCTGGAACGAGCCGTTGCGTCATATAGTCGTCGATCGAGCGCGCCGCGTCTTCCTCGGCCTGCGGAGACAGTAGCAGATAGACCGTCATGAAATCCCGTCTCGCCCAGGCACCGACGAAGGCACGCGCACTTGCTTTAGGCGAGGACATGTCCAAGGATTCGTAATACGTCCGCGCAGTCGTTGGGTTACGACTCTCCCGCCCGCATGCGGGGACCACGACGACCATACACGCGAGAGCGAGGGCTACAGCGAAAAGATTGCAACGCAGTGACAGACGTGCCATGAATCACCATGGTACCCCGAGAAACATTGATGCTAACACCTCAGAATTTATCTTTCCAATTCTGAAGGCACGCCGCGAAACACGCGCCAATTCCTTCGATTCTTCTTGTACTCTTCCTTTCGCAGAGCATTCTATTTTCTGATTGCAATCTGGGGACACCAATTCCTGACTGCCACTAGACCGCGTTGGGCGCGCAACCGCTACTGTGACAGCGCTCCGTTGCGCTGTTCAGCACCAATGCCAGCAGTCGGGGGTTCAAGCTGCCTCCGGTACTACCCACCAACTCGCCTCGACATCGCACCAGCAAACGCTGCCCAACGGGCATCGATACCGCCTTTTCGAAACCAGCGGAACGCCCGCCTAGTCCGATGGATGTGTCGTCAGCAGCGCGCGTCACGGGAAACACCATGGACGGTCTTATCAAGCAAGCTCACATTGCCCGGAGAATCACAAGGTAGCGGACTTCGTAGTGGAGAAACGTGGGACTTCGTGACACCGCGCTCTTCGACGGCAATCCCTGCGCCGAAGCCCGTAACGACGACCGCTACTCCAGTCTCAGCAAAAGAGAATTTCAATCGAACCAACAAGTGACTGGGGAGGAGGCGTGCAGCACCGCTCGCTCCACGTCTTGTGGCACCACGCGATCCAGACAAAGCGGCGGAAGCTCATCGACTCCAAAGAACCTCACCTCTGTAGTTTCGGTGCCCGGCGCGGGCACCGTCTCATCCACTCTGGAACACAGGAAATACATCTTGTAGAAATCACGCACGTCGGGGAGGAATGGGCCCTTTGCCTTGTGCCGCACCGCATATAATGAGCGAACACTAACGATAACCCCGGCCTCTTCCAACACTTCCTTCTTTGCATTCTCAGCAGGCGAAAAGCCGATCTCGGCAAACCCGCCCGGCATCGTCCACAACCCGTTGTCCCTTTCCCGAACCAGCATGATCTTGCCGGCCTCAAGGACCGCAGCTCTCACATCGACTTTGGGCGTCGGATAGCTTTTCTGGTCAGGTGCAACGTTCAATACCGCTGAAAGCGAAAGGCCGGTGTGCCGCGCGAGCATCCCGTCGCATACGTTCAGCATTTCGAGAAGTCTTTCCCTCTCGTATGGATCTGTACAGTAAGCAAGACTCGTGGACGCGAGTGCCTGAATGCGCTTCAATTGGTTCAACCAGATGGGTTCCACTTAGATCCCCGTACATGCAAGAAACATAGCCAAAAGAGCCGACATCTTCTTGCACCGCAGTACTAATGATTAGAGGCCTTCAGCTTCCTCTTTGCCTCCACGACTGCCTTGAGCGCGTCGCTAGCTAAGTCATGGCACCGGTGAAACTCACTCCACGCAGCGTCCAGCGCTGTCAGACTGCCGGACATTGCGGAGGCGAGCTGATACGCAGATTGCTCAAACTCTCTTTCGGCTTGAATCCAGCATTCGATGCATTGATCCAGCGTTGAGCACATGGCTGAGCCTTCACGCCAGTACTGTAACCTAATCAGGCTGGCGAGCTAATCAGAAAAACGGGCGTGAAACCAGTTCCAGACCCAAGACGATCAGGAAGATCAGGAAGCACTGGCGAAAGCGCTTGGGACTGATGCGGGCGCGTATCAATGTTCCGATCCACATACCGATGAGGGCCGGAATAATTGCCATGCTCGAAAGCCCAAGTTGATCCAAGCGGAAAGCACCATGCGCGAAGAGACCGGCTGCGAGTGCTACGGTTGAGATGGTGAAAGACAGTCCAAGTGCCTGGACAAGTTCTTCCTTGTCGAAACGTAGCGCACCTAGGTACGGCACGGCGGGCATCACGAAGACACCTGTAGCGCCAGTCACCAAGCCGGTAACCAAGCCGACGATCGGAGATGCCCACCGTTCGGCCCGCTCCGACACTGTGAGAGTAGGCGCGAAAAGCGCGTATGCCGCGTAGACGATCAACGCAACACCAAGCCCAAATCCGGACCAAGTAGCATCAATCTTTACGAGCAGCGAAGAGCCGCCAATAGTGCCGACCACGATCAGCAACATCATCGGCCAAAGCCGTTTGAGGATCTTTCGAACGGATGGGCCCGTGAAGAGCTGCCACACATTCGTTACAAATGATGGGATAACCAGAATGGCGGCCGCGATCGATGGGGGCATGACTATGCCCAAGAGGCCCATAGCCACCGTTGGAAGCCCCATCCCGGTCACTCCCTTAACCATACCCGCGAACAAGAAGGTTCCGATGAGGAGGCTATAGAAAAAAAGTTTGTCGTCCATGCCAGTATTGAAGCTAAGATCGGTGCGCCAAACAATGCGGATTTTGGAGAGCCATCCTTCGGATCACCCGAAGGGTGATCATAGTATGCGACTTGACCTAGCTGACCTACGTTTGTTCCTTCATGTCGTTGAATCCGGCAGCATCACCCGTGGAGCAAAAGCCGCAAGCTTGGCTCTCGCATCAGCCAGCGAAAGACTAAGGAGCATGGAGGCCGATGCGGGGCTGAAACTTCTCGAACGCAGGCCTCGCGGGGTGATCGTAACGGAGGCGGGAGATGTTCTGGCTCATCACGCGCGTGTGATCTTGCGGCAGCAAGCCTTAATGAAGGCAGAGCTTGAGAGCTACGTAGATGGAGAAAGAGGCACGCTCACGCTGTATGCCAATACAGCTGCGCTGACCTGGTTTCTGCCTCCCCGAGTAGGTGTTTGGCTCCACGACAGACCCCAGCTCAGCTTGGAGTTCAAAGAGCGAACCAGTGAAGAAATTGTGGCTCGGATTGCCTCTGGCTCGGGAGAAGCCGGCGTCATATCGAACGCCGTGAATGCTTCTGCTGGTTTGATAGTGCAGCCGATAGCATCTGACCACCTGGTATTGATTGTGCCGCATAAGCACAAGCTAGCGTCTCGAAAGGAGATTTCGTACAGCGAGATAGGTGGCGAATATTTTGTTTCCCTAACTCACGGCAATGCCCTGCAGGATCACATCGATGCTCACGCGCGCGCTGCCGGCATGGCGCTGGTTCCCCGTTCGCGCATGAAGACGTTTGACGGCATCTGTGAGATGGTCCAAGCAGGCGTCGGAGTGGGAGTGCTTCCGCTAGCAGTGGTGGAAAACAGCTGTGCGCGTTATCGCATACGTAGTATCCCGCTCACTGACTACTGGGCACGGCGTGAGTTGTGTGCTTGCTATGCGGACTGGCAGTCTCTCTCACCGTCGATGCGTAGCCTTCTTTCCCACTTGGGCGCTGGACCGGCTCAAGGGACTTGAGTGAGTTTCCTTTCCCCGGTGGAATGGCCAGCAAACCTATTAGTGGAACTTGAGCTGGGGTGGGCGAAGATGTCGCTCCAGGCCCTGCTGGGCAAGGCGACCGAACTGGTCATTGCGACCGACGCTGATCGCGAGAGCGAGGATGAAGATGCCAGGATCATCCAGACCTTCATCGCCGTGGGTTGCTCGGATGCACCCGATCGCGTGCTCGAGGCCCTGCTGCCGAGCTTCCTGCGCCACACGGCGCAGCCCAAGCTCGCCAACGCAGCCATCTGCCTCACCTTCGACGCCGAGGGCAGGTTGCACGCCATACGCTGATCGTAATGTCCCACTTCGCTCCCTTCGGGGAGCTTTTTTTTCAACGCAATCCGGAGGCAACGGATCCCGATTGCCGCATGACGGTCTCGTGCGCGCGCCCGATGCTGCCTCCATGCGTCGCTGACCCGCTCAGCACCATGCCAGCAGCCAGGGTTTCAGGCTGCCGTGGGGAGACCCATGCCACCCGCCAGTTCGCCTCGCCATCTCACCGGCGAACGCTGCCCACCGGGCATCGATGCCACCTTCCTCCAACCCACGGGATGTATGCGCGTCCAGTCAGGGGCGTGTCGTCAACCCTGTCGATATCCGGACTTTCCATGGACACCATCACCCGACAAGACCGCATCGCCCTCAAGAACCTCAAGGTCGCGGATTTCGCGAGCGAGGAAACGCTGTGCTTCACCGCCACCGTCGTGGCACTGATCCGCAAGCGCCAGTACCTGCCCAATCCCGTCGCACGCGGCTGCACGACCAGCCTGAAGATGCGCCCCATGCACCACTACCTGCGGCATCTGGGCTGGACGGACTGGGACCAGATGATCGGCATCCGCGCCGACGGGCAGCGGCGTGTCGCCAAGATTCGCGCACGCGGGCACTCCACTGAGTCGACCCACGAGACCATGTGCATGCCGCTGGCGGACGCCGGCGTCACTGTGCACGACGTGGGCGCTTTCTGGCAGACGCAGCCGTTCAACCTCGACCTGCTGACGGTCAACGGGCGCACGCTCGAAGGCAACTGCGACCTGTGTTTCCTGAAGCCGCGCGGGCAGCGCCGGGCCCTCATCAAGGCCCGGCCCGAAGCCGCCGTGTGGTGGATTCGCATGGAGTCCCTGAACCTGGCGAGCAAGCCCACCGGCGCCAGGTTCCGCGCCGATGGCCCCAGCTACGCCGACCTGGCGCGATTCGCCGCCGACCAGGGCGCCCTGTTCGACGCCGCCGATGAACCGATTGCCTGCTTCTGCGGCGACTGACGCGCATGGACAGGACGCCGACCTCGCCGAGGCTGCACCTGCTGCCGGTGTCGCTGCGCACGGCCAATGCCTTCGTTCTGTCGCACCATCGCCATCACCGTCCGGTCCAGGGTGCGAAGTTCGCCCTAGCCGTCACGCTGAGCGATAGCGACGTGATCCGCAGCGTGGCCATCGTCGGCCGTCCGGTCGCGCAGCACCTAGACGATGGCTGAACGCTGGAAGTTACGCGGATGTGCACCGACGGCACACCCAACGCCTGCAGCAAGCTCTACGGCGCGGCCTGGCAGGCGGCAAAGGCGCTGGGCTACATCCGCCTGATCACCTACACCTTGCCCGACGAAGGCGGCGCCAGCCTGCGCGCCGCCGGCTGGCGGCTGATCGGCGCGCGCGGCGGCGGCGCCTGGAGCCGCCCCAGCCGTCCCCGTGCCGATACCCCCGAGCACCTGCGCGGCCCCAAGTGCCTGTGGCAGGCGCCGGGTGGCGCGGACAAAGGGAAGCGCCCGGATGCCGATTGATTGCTGCCGCGCGCGCGAGGCCCGGCCATGCTGACCCCATGCCTGCTGACGTTGTCAGCGACATGCCAGGCAACCATCGGTCTTCGAGGTTGCGGCGCAGTTTCCACTGCGTGACCGAGCCAGTTCGCATCGCATCCCAGCGCGAACGGCCACCGGCCTGCCGGTGGTGGATGCATCCATCTTGTCAACCCACCGCGGGGTTACGCACCTCTCCCCGCATCGTGGGGTTGGTGTGTCTCCGCTTTTTTTCTATGGAGATTCACCATGAACACCACGTCCAACCAGGGCAAGTCCTACTTCGACCTGCACACCTCCGGCCTCGGCTTCCTGCAGCGGGCCCGCAAGGTTCCCTTGAAGGGCGGCCGCCGCGCCCAGCCCTTCCTCGCCGTCACCGTCGCGGCACTGGTCGGCTCTGCCAAGGATCCGAGCTACCGCAACTTCGACGTCAAGGTTTCCGGTGCGGAGGCCAAGAAGCTCGTCGAACGCTACGTCGGCGTCGAGGATCCGCGTCAGCGTCCGCTGGTGCGCTTCCGCATCGGCGACCTGTGGGGCGATGCCTACATCCGTCCCAGCGGCGATCGCAAGGGAGAAGCCGCAGCGAGCCTCAAGGGGCGCCTGCTGAAGGCCGAGCTGGTCGACCGCGCCGAACTGGCGAAGATCGAGCAGCACGAGCTGATCACCCGCGGCATCGGTTATCTCAACCTTCCGCAGGAAGTCACGCCCAAGAACGGTGACCCGTTCCTGTCGTGCTCCATCGCCGCGCTGGCCGGCCCCGTCGATGAACCGGAGTACCGCTACATCGACACCATCGTCGCCACCGAGAACGCACAGCATCTGGTGCGTCGCTGCGTGCAGGCCGTCGAGGCCGAGCGCAAAGTACTGATCGCCTTCCGCCTCAACGACATGCGGATCGATCCGTACATCCGCACCAAGGGCGAGCGTGCCGGCGAAGCCGCCGCGAGCCTGGAATCCACTCTGGTCCACATCGGCCTGATCAAGGTCGACGGGCAGAAGGTGTACCCGGAAGCCGAGGCCAACCCCGAGGCCATGACTGACACCCCGCCTGGCGAGCCCGCCGAGCGCGAGCCCGAGGTGGAGGAACGCGAGCCGGCGCTCGCTGCCTCGTTCTGACCCCTCAAGGCCCCTCCGGGGCCTTGTCTTTCTTCCCAGCCACGCACGCACCTCCCTTCGGGGAGGCGCTTGCACCTGTCTCTTCATCCCAAGCGATCCGCACAGCCGACAACCGGCCGTGCGGATCGCTGTATTCGTCAAGGAGAACCACTATGTCTCTCGCCACACGCTTTTCGCATCGTTCCCCCGTACTGCGCGCGGACCGTCCGCTCTCGGATGACCAGATCCGCGCCGTGGCGCCCAGCATCTTCGCCGATGAACCACACGGCAGCCGGTCCCATCGGTACGCCTACATTCCCACCGCGACCGTGCTCTCCAAGCTGCGCACGGAGGGCTTCGAGCCGTTCATGGTCTGCCAGACCCGCGTGCGCAACGAGGATCGACGCGAGTTCACCAAGCACCTGATCCGCCTGCGCCACGCGAGCCAGATCAACGGCGCCGAGGCCAACGAGATCATCCTGGTCAACAGCCATGACGGCAGCAGCAGCTACCAGATGCTCGCCGGCATGTTCCGCTTCGTCTGCCACAACGGCCTGGTCTGCGGCGACACCGCCGCCGACATCCGCGTGCCCCACAAGGGCGACGTGTCCGGCCAGGTGATCGAAGGCGCGTACGAGGTCCTCGACGGCTTCGAGCGCGTGCAGGAATCGCGCAATGCCATGCGCGCTATCACCCTCGACGAGGGTGAAGCCGAGATGTTTGCACGCTCGGCGCTTGCGCTCAAGTACGAAGATCCGGACAAGCCCACGCCTGTCACGGAAAGCCAGCTGTTGGTCCCCAGACGTTTCGACGACCGGCGCCCGGATCTGTGGGCGACCTTCAATCGCGTCCAGGAAAACATGATCAAAGGCGGCCTGTCGGGTCGCTCGGCCAACGGCCGTCGTCAGCGCACGCGCGAAGTCCAGGGCATCGACCAGAACCTGCGCCTGAACCGCGCGCTCTGGATGCTGGCCGAAGGCCTGCGTCAACTGAAGGCCTAGTGCCGCACGGACCTTGCCCGCTCACGGGCCGGTCCGCTTCTTCTTCCCCAACCGGGATTCACCGGAACCACTTCTTCCAAAGGAGATTCGTCATGGCGGCCATCAACAGGCCGCAGTCATTCGCTACACCCATCACCGTGTCAGGCCAGTTGACACTGCGCACCATCCTCGGCCGCAACGGGCCGTTCAACGTCGGCCGGCTCGTCACGCCAATCGGCGAGTTCGCCATCAAGGATGCGGAACTGGAGCAGTACCCCGAAGGCAAGTACGGCGGGGATTTCGCGATCCGCTTCATCTATCCAAGGCTTATCCCACCGCCGGCGGCATGCGTTTCGAGATCCGTGCCAACCTGGACGGGATGACGCTCTCGGGTCTCGACAAGCTCAGTCGCGACGAAGCCCGCATCCGAGCCGGCCCGGCCCACACCCGTGCGGGCATCGAAGGATCCGCTGATCGATACCACACCGTTCGGCGTAGACGCACCGTCTACCGCTGTCGGCACCTCTCCGGCAATCCGGAGAGCGAGGATGCCACGTTGTCCGGCCTGCTGTGGCCGTTGGGCAAGTCCGTGAAACTGGACTCGACCATCGACCGCCGCACGCTGCGCGCGCAGATCTCGCGTCTCGGCACGCTGGGCTATGCCCTGGACTTCAAGTCTCAGGAATGGAAACGCCAGCTGGAACAGCAAGCCGCGTAACGCACCGCAGTGCACTTCATCCACCCGCCGGGGGTCTTCCCCCACGGGGAGGCTCCCGGCTCCTTCAATCCAGGAGCTTCCCCATGAGCCAGCACAACTTCGCCACGTCCCATAAGGGATTTCCGATCACCGTCAAACTCGGCTGGGACCGACCGATGCGCTACTTCTTCATGGTCATCCCCAAGCCGGCGGAACTGGTCGACGAGACCATGCAGGTCGAGGACGACAACTTCTTGTACAGCAATCTGCACGAGGCTGATCCGTTCGGCCACGACCTCGACTACTACCGCGAGGTCTTGCGTCATTTCCAGATCGTCGTGCCGGACAGCATGTTCATCGAGGTCGAGCACGACGCCGCAAGGAATGTCGGCAACCGCGTGGTCAAGCATCTGGCCGACGGCTCGTTCACCGAACGCGATCTCTGAGCCGCGTTCTTTCATCCCTGACGGGGCAGCCACTGCCCCTGGGGGCGGTGCGCGCCCACATTCCATCAAGGACACCACCATGCCTGCCTCTTCATCTCCACAGCCACTGTTCCACATCGACGAATGCAGCTATCTCATGACCGATACCTGTATCCGCGGCGAACAGGGCAACCTGATCTTTCTCTCCGTCTGGGCGCGTGACACCGCTGCCCAGCAATTCTTGGCTCGGCTCACCCTGGGCCACGACGAGGATGGCATGGATATCATCACCGAGCCGGGCAGCACGGCACCTGTGTTCGTTCATTCGGTCGTGCGTCTGGAAAAACGCTTCACCAGCAGTTACCGCCGCACGCTGTTCGGCTTGCTCGTCAACCTCTGTGTGGTCGCCGCCCACGTTCGTCGGCTGGCAACCCTGCGCCGAGCCTGCATCATGATCGCGTGGCCGAGAGTCTGTAGAAGGTGCCGGAGGATCTGGCCGAACGTGTCCGCCAGTACGACGCGTAATGCCTGTGCGGTATGGCCGCAGAGCTGAAATCGCACCTGCTCATTGAACGGCAGGCGCGCGTGATTGGCGCGACCTGGCTGGATCAGCAGTTGATCGGCGGCGGCCAGGGGCCGGGCGACCTGGGGTTTGGTAGCAACGGGAAACCATGCAGCAGCAGGCCGACCTCCTCGAAGAACAGGGGCTGGCTCAACGGCGGGGATAGCCCGTGATTCTCTCTCGGGACCTGCTCGGCAAGCTGCGAAATCGGGAAATGGCACACTGCCGGTCATTGCCGCCGAAACCGGCTTGACGCATAGGCCCGTCAGGGACGGGCAGCGCCTAGCCGACTTCTATCGGCCCTCGGCCATGCTCGCCTCTGGGGGGCAGTTCAGAAACTGGGGTCCCTTCTGTTTTCTCCGTTCCTGCCCAAGTGCCTCCAATCCCTCGCGCCGGCGAAAGGACGGACGGCGAATACCGCCGCCCCTTTGCATGGTCTTGCAGCCCGGGGAAACTCAGAAGTCGTAGCGCACCTGGAAACGGAACGAACGCGGGGCCTGGTAGCTGACGACCCGGTTGGCCAGCGAATACACCGTGCCCACGCTGGGATACTCGTAGTAATCCAGTGTGTTCTGCACCGTCTGCCGGTCCAGCACGTTGAACACATCGCCACGCACCTGCAGCTTGCCGTCGGCGAAGGCCGGACGCCAGGTCAGGCCCAGGTCGATCTTGGTGGTCCAGGGCAGATTGCCATGGCTGCCGCGCGGTGAGGGCTCGCCGTCAACGAAGAAGTAATACGGCCCGTTGTAGTAGATGTAATCGTAGAAGTACGGGTCGTCGGCACCGATCGATTCGGGCAGCAGGCCGGTGCGGTTCTTCGGTCGGCCCGAGGCCGCGCTGAAGGTCGCCGAGACCTGCCACTGCGGCGTGATCTGGTAGTAGCCGAAGGCCTTCAGGTAGTGGCGGCGGTCATTGGGCAGGTTGCCGCTCGAACCCAGGGTCAGTTCCGGGAAGTCGAACGTCTGCGTGGCTGACACGTCGGACTGGCCGAGATCGGAATTCAGCTGGCCCTCGGCGTTGCCGTAGTTGTGCGACCAGGTGTAATCCACCTTGCCGTAGAACCTGCCGTCGAACTTGTGCTCCAGGAACAGGTCCACGCCCAGATAGCGCCGCTTGAGCTTGGGGAAGCCCAGTGCGCTGCTGCTCAGCGGCACGGTGGTGACGGTGCCGTTGTCATCGGTGATCACGAAGGTGTTGCTCTCGCCCGGGTTGAACAGCCGGCAGCTGTAGAAGCTGTCCTGGATGCCACCGGACACGAACGGGTCCACGCCATTGGCTTCGGCCCAGGCCACGCCCGGACGGAAATCGCAGAAGTCCTCGATGGCACTTTTCAGATCGCGGTAGATGAAGCGTGCGCCACCGCTGTAACGCTCGGAGATCTGTTTCTCAAAGCCCAGCACGTACTCGTCCTGGTAGTGCGATTTGAGGTTTTTGGCGGCGATGGAGGTGGGGTTGCGTGCCTGGCCGTATTCGTTGTTGGGCGAGAACGGACCATTGCCCAGCGGCGTCAGTCCCAGTGGCACGCCCGTGTTGGGGTCGATGCCGGTGAAGCTGAAGTACTCGCTGGTGTTCAACGACGGTGCCGCCTGGCGATAGGCCGTGCGGTTGGGCAGGGCAAGGTGATAGCGGCCGGCATTGGCGAACACCTTCAACGAGGCATCGCCGAACACATCCCAGCTCGCGCCCAGGCGGGGTGCCAGCTGGTGGCGCTGCTTGATGTAGGCCGCGCCGTTGGCATCGTAGTTGGTGAACTGTTCGTTGCGCAGGCCCAGTGACAGCAACAGATTATCGGTGGCCTGCCAGCGGTCTTCGATGTACTGCGCCGACTGCTCCACGCGGAACGTGCCGCCGGTGCGGCTGGAGACCTTGGTCACGTACTCACCGCTGGCCGGGATGACCGCGCCGCCGCCCAGCGGTGAACCCGGCCGGGCACCGGCGCCACCGCTGTAGGACCAGTAATAGCCCGGGCCGGTGGATGCCGAACCGCGGCGTACCTCCAGGTCCTGGGAATCCAGGCCGAAGCGGATGTCGTGGTCGCCGATGCGCCATTCCAGGTCGACGCGGTAGCCGTCGGTCTTGTCGTACTGGTCGTTCCATGCCACGGACGAGAACGCCTGCTGGCTGTTGCGGAACTTCAGTTCGTCGGCGATGTTGCGCCCGTCGGTCACGTAGACCGCGTTCGGGTCCGGATTCAGTCCAAACGGAGTGACCAGGTGGTCTTGTTTCTGCCGGCCGTAAACCGCACTCAATGTCAGCGAGTCGGTCAGGTAGCCGGTGTACTTGCCGATGTACAGCTCGCCGCCATCCTCGTAGTCATAGCCGGACACGGTGGAAGGGTCGCGCTCGCCGGTGGTGAAGTTGTAGCGCGTGTAGCGCTCCTTGTTCTTGGTGACGTCGGAGATCGCGGTCACCTCAAGCAGGTTGTAATCGTTGATCTGCCAGTCGAGCTTGGCCAGCCAGCGCGGGATCTTGTAGTCGTAATCCTGAAGGCCGTTGGTGCCGCTGCTCCAGCCGGAGGTCCCCACCGACAGGCCCTGGACGTCCTGCCGGGTGACCTCGCCGGCGGCGTAGAAGAACAGCCGGTCCTTGACGATCGGACCGCCGGCGTAGGCGGCATAGGTGACCGCTTCGTTCTCGTAATGCGTCTCGCGGTCTTGGTAGATGCGCCCGGCATTGGGGCTGGATGTGCCTTCCGGGTAATAGATGCTGCGGCGGCTGGCCCGGCCGGCATCCGGATTCCACACCACCTGGCCGCCGAAGCGCCAGTCGTTGGTGCCGCGCTCGGTGATGATGTTGACCACACCGCCGGTGGCGCGTCCGAACTCGGCGCTGTAGCCACCTGTGATGGCCTGGTACTGGGCGATGCCGCCGAAGGGCAGGCTGGTCGAGCCGAGGGCGGTATACGGGTTGGTCACTGCGTAGCCGTTGATGTAGTACGCGTTTTCCGAAGCCGAAGAGCCGCCGAACGCCGCCACGTCGCTGAAACCGCGCGCGCCCTGGTAGCGCGAATCTCCGGCGACGGCGCCGGGCGTCAGCAGGGCGAGCGCGGCGATGTCGCGGCCGACGCTCAGATTCTCCAGCTGTTCGGCCGTGAACACCTGGCGGCTGTCGGTCTGCGAGACGTCGATCTGCGGAACCGCGCTGGCCGTGACATTGACCACATCCAGGGTCTGCGCGGCAGTGAAGGAGATTTCGCTGCCGCCGCCGAGCAGCACGTTGACCTCGTCCTGGCTGGCGATGGTGGTTCCGTCGCGCTGCAGCAGCACGCGGTATTTGCCGACCGGCAGCGAGGCGGCGCGGTAGCGGCCCTGCGCATCGGGACGGATGGTGCGGACCTGTCCGGTCTGCGTGTTCTCTACTACTACCGAGGTCGTCGGGTCACCGGTCACGCCGTAGATGGTGCCGGTAGCATTAGACTGGCCCAGGGCCGGGCTGGTGGCCGCGAGCGCGGCGATCAGGGCGAACGGTAGAACCGCGCGGCGCAGGCGCCGTGGCTGTGAATACATTCACTTTCCCCTTGGTTTGGATGTTGCGGTGCGCCAAGAAAGGTTCACGCAAGGTTAATGTCTTAGGAAAATGATCTGTCGTTATTTGGTCATGCGCCGGTCCGGCGAACGACCGTCAGGAGGAACCGGCGCGTCCAGGGGTAGTTCCATGCTTTCCCGGGAGGCCCAGCAATGTCGATGAGCCTGCTGCTCGTGTCGTTCCTCGCGGCAAGCGACAACGCTAACGCTCCGCGGGTGCAGGCTGTTGAAGCGGCCAATTCTCTACAGGCCTGCGGAACTGCTGGGCATGCGTTGGGCACGGCGCAGGAAGGAGTTGCGCTGATACTGCTCGGCTTTGGGGCGGCCAACTTCGCGGGTACGCAGTTGGCCGACTAGTTGACGTAACGTAGCCTGCACGTAACCTTGGCACTGATCCAGCGCCGGTCGGCATCGCAGCATTGGCGCTGGTACTGGTGCCGGGTTCTTTGGCAGGGCGAGCGTTGCTGGCGGCGTTTTGGAGCCTGGCTTTCAGCGGCGTGCCGGTGGCGTGGTCGGACTGGGTGGCTCCGTTCTAGATCAGGCCGAGAGCGTGGGAGGCATGGTGGCGGTCTCTGTGCAATCCTCCCTTGCAGTTGGGGCCGCTGCAGGCGGTGCGATGTCCAGCTTCAGCGGTATCACGGGCGTATTTATTGTAGGCGGCGTCTTGATGCTACTCGCGGCCTTACTGATCACGATACGAGTGCGTATCCAGTTGCCTCGGGCCGGGGACGAGGGTGGCCAAGCTCCCCATATTTGATGCAGGGCTGAAGCGGTCAGTGATTTGCACCGTTAAACCACTTCATTTGCTTGAACAAGCAGTCCGAGGCTGAGTCTTCCTCGTCCTGGATAGGGCGCGAAGGAATGGCGATGATGGCAAACACAAGCCTCGCCGTCCCTTGACGAACGTTACCGCAAAAGCGCGATCTGGCTTACTTTCTTACCGCTCTCACATAGGCTCTTAGTCCAGAATGCCGCATGCAACAAGCGGTCGTGAACAGAGCTAACCCATTTGCCTCGCCTACGGTTCAAGCATCTCGTGATCTGCACGAAAGGCTTGATATCGACCATTTTTTGCGCGAATCCGGTGGATCGCCATCGTGAACAAAGCGGAAGGGGCGCGATTCACATTCTTTGCTGATCGGCCTGGCGCCTCCGAAGAAGATATCGGCTTATTGCAACAGAGAGCCGAGCCATGCAAGCCCTTTGCCCAACACGGCGTCTGGTCGGTGCCAGCCTGCTGGCGGCCACCGTCCTGACGGCCGGCTGCGCGACAACCGCTGCGCCGGTCGCGCCACCTCCCATCGAGGAGGCGATCGCCCTTCCCAAAGCGGCCACGCCCGAGTTCGTGCCAGTCGTGCGCTACGGCCGCTACACACTCGTCGAGCTGGTGCCGACCGCCGCGCAGCGCGACCTCCTGTTGCAGGTGGTCGACGTCGTCCTGCCTGAAGACGCGCGCGCGACGGTCGGCGATGGCCTGCGCCACGTCCTCAAGCGTAGCGGCTACCAGTTCTGCGAGACGGCGCACGCCGTCATCGAGCTGTACTCGCTGCCGTTGCCGGCCGCGCACCTGCGCCTGGGGCCGCTGACCTTGCGCGACGCACTGCTGACGCTGGCCGGCCCGGCCTGGGATCTCCAGGTCGACGACCGTGCCCGGCAGGTCTGCTTCGTCGGTCCGGTCGACACACCCGCCGTGCCCGCCATCGACATGCCAGCCCCCGGCGCCGTCGAGACCTTCCCGCTCGTCGAAGGACAGCAGCCATGACCGGCGTCCCCCATGCCTCGCGGTCCACCGCGACCCTGGTGCTGCAACTGCTGCTGTGGGCCTGGCTGATCGCTCTGAGCGTCGCCACCGTCATCAGCTTCCGCGTGGCGGGCGACCTCGCCGGACGACAGCAACTCGATGCCGCGCAGGCCCAGGTGAAACAGCTGGACACGCGCGTGGCCGAGCTGGCCGAAGCCATCGAGGCCCTGCAGGCCATGCCGGAAGCGGCCACGGCGGCGGCACTGCATGGAATCCGCCAGAGCCTCAACGCGCGCCTGGGGCAGATCGAGCAGGCGCTGTCCGAGCGAGCCACCACAGATGCACTGACGGCGGTGCGCAGCGAGCTCGACCTGGTCAAGGCGCGGCAGGCGGCGCGGTCCTCCGCAACGGCGCAGCTGCGCTCGACGCGACCGGCAGCGGCGGCCGCGCAAGAAGAGCCGATCCCATTCCAGGTCATTGGCGCCGAGCTGCGCGCAGGCCAGCGGAGCCTGTCCGTCGCCCCGGCCGGCGTTGGCTGGTCGCCCGCGCAGATCCAGGTCGTGCTGCCCGGCGAGACGATCGGCCAGTGGCGACTCGACGCCATCGACGGCAAGACCGCCGTGTTCCGCCTCGGCGAGCAGACCCGCCGGCTGGCGATTCCCTGACGGAGGCCGGCGCCATGCATCGACTGACGTTCCCCATCGCGGTCCTGCTGGCCGCGCTTCATGTTCCGGCCTGGGCCCAGCCGGCGCCCACCGCCCAGTCCCGCACCGTGCAGAGCCAGGTGGAGCGCAGCCAGGACGAGCGCCTGGCGCGCGATTGGGGGCTGCGCGGCGAGGAATGGAGCCGCTACCGCGAACTGATGGACGGCCCGCTGGGCATTTACTCGCCGAACCTCGATCCGCTGACGGCGCTGGGCATGGAGGCGCGTTCCGACGACGAGCGGCGCCGCTATGCCGAACTGCAAGTCCAGGCCGAGGCCCGCCGCGTGGAGAAGCTGCTGGCCTACCAACGCGCCTACGACGACGCATGGCAGCGACTGCATCCGGGCGCGCAGCGCGTCAACCTGCTCGCTGCCGCGTCGACCGGAATCGCACGCACGGCGATCGGCGGCAGCGGACGCACGGCCGTGTTCGTCCGCGACGGCTGCGCACCCTGCGACCAGGCGGTGCAGCGCCTGCAGGCGGCCGGCACGCCGTTCGACGTCTACATGGTCGGCAGCCGGGCTGACGATGCGCGGATCCGGGAATGGGCGCGCCGCGTTCGCATCGACCCGGAGAAGGTGCTTAGCCGTCAGGTCACCCTGAACCACGACGGCGGTCGCTGGCTGTCGCTGGACCTGCCCGGCGAGCTGCCCGCCACCGTTCGCCAGGTCGAAGGCCGATGGCAGCGCTTGCCCTGAGCCTCGCCCGGCCGCTGGCGGCGGGCCTGCTGGCCGCCGGCCTGGCGGCGGGCGTCGCCGGTGCGCAGGAGATTCCGCCGCCGGCCTACCAACTGGCCGCGCAGCGCGCCGGCGTGCCGTCGAGCGTGCTGTATGCCGTGGCCCTGCAGGAGAGCGGCGTGCGCCGCGACGGCCGCCTCATGCCCTGGCCGTGGTCGCTCAACGTCGCCGGCGAATCCCGCCGCTATGCCTCCCGCGCCGAGGCTTGTACGGGGCTGCACCGCGCGATGCGTGAGGCACAGGCCACGCGCATCGACGCCGGCCTCGGCCAGGTCAACCTCGGCTATCACCGCCAGCGCTACAGCCGCCCGTGCGATCTGCTGGACCCGTACCGCAACCTCGACATCGCCGCCCAGATCCTGCGCGAGCAGCACACGCCGGGCGAGGACTGGATCGTGGCCATCGGCCGCTACCACCGACCGGCCGGTGGCGCACCCGCCGCGCGCTACCGGCGCAGCGTGTCGCAACACCTCGACCGCGTGCTGGGCACGTCGCGCACTGCGGCGGCCACCCGCAAGGAGACCTCACGATGACCTCGACCGCATGGCCCGCCCGTGGCCTGACCTGCCTGCTGATCGCTTGGGCGCTGCCGCTGCAGGCCTCCGAGCCGCTGATCGTGGTCGAAGACCGCGGCGGCGCTTCCGCACTGCCGTACTACGAAGCACTCAACCTGCAGCCGCGCCGCCATGGCGCGGCACCGCCGACCATGGTGGTGCCCAAGGCACCGCCGTCTTCCGGCGGCGAAGCGAGCATGCTGCCTGTGCGCAGCCCGCGGCTGACGCCCGGCACGGTAGCGCGCCGCGTCATCGAGGCGCCGGGCCTGCGGCCCTTCTTCCTGGTAGGCGACGACGAGGTCTCGCACGCTTGGTTGCGTCGCCAAGCGCCCACGTTGCGCGAGCGAGGCGCGGCCGGCCTGGTGGTCAATGTCGAGACGGCCGCCGGCTTGGCCCGCCTGCGCGCGCTGGCGCCGGGTGTGGCGTTATCGCCGGTGGCGGCGGACGACCTGGCCGAGCGGCTGGGGGTGCGCCACTACCCCGTGCTGATCACCAGCACCGGCATCGAGCAATGACCCGATGGCAAGCAGCCAGCCGGTCGAAGTCCTGCTGCGCCCGCCGGTGGAGCTATACACCGTTGCGGTATGCGCCGGCGCCGCGGCACTGTGCCTGGTGGCACCCTGGTCGCTCGCGCTGAGTCCGGTCATCGGCATCGGCGGCGCGGCCGCCTTTTCGGCATTCGGCGCGATCCGCCTGCGCGAGGCGCGCGTCATCCTGCGCTACCGCCGCAACATCCGCCGCTTGCCGCGCTATGTCATGACCAGCAGAGAGGTGCCGGTCAGCCAGCAGCGGCTGTTCATCGGCCGCGGCTTTCTCTGGGAGCAGAAGCACACGCATCGCCTGATGCAGACGTACCGGCCGGAGTTCCGCCGCTACGTCGAGCCGACCCTGGCCTACCAGTTCGCGCGCAGGCTGGAGGAGCGCCTGGAGTTCGCGCCCAATCCGCTCTCGCGCATCGCAGACCTGACCCGCTGGGACGTGCGTTTCAACCCGGTGCGTCCCTTGCCGCCGGTCGGCGGCATGCCGCGCCTGCACGGCATCGAGCCGGAGGAGGTCGACGTCTCCCTGCCGCTGGGCGAGCGGGTCGGACACTCGCTGGTGCTGGGCACCACCCGCGTCGGCAAGACCCGGCTCGCGGAGCTGTTCATCACCCAGGACATCCGGCGCCGCAACGCGCAGGGCGAGCATGAAGTGGTCATCGTGTTCGACCCCAAGGGCGATGCGGACCTGCTCAAGCGCATGTACGTGGAGGCCAAGCGTGCGGGACGCGAGGGGGAGTTCTACATCTTTCATCTGGGCTGGCCGGAGATCAGCGCCCGCTACAACGCGGTGGGGCGCTTCGGCCGGATCTCCGAAGTCGCCACGCGCATCGCCGGGCAGCTGTCCGGCGAAGGCAACAGCGCGGCCTTCCGCGAGTTCGCATGGCGCTTCGTCAACATCATCGCCAGAGCCCTGATCGAACTGGGTCAGCGGCCGGACTATCTGCTGATACAACGCCACGTCATCAACATCGACGCGCTGTTCATCGAGTACGCCCAGCACTACTTCGCCAAGACCGAGCCGAAGGCCTGGGAAGTGATCGTCCAGCTCGAGGCCCGACTCAACGACAAGAACATCCCGCGCAACATGATCGGCCGCGAGAAGCGGGTGATCGCGCTCGAACAGTACCTGTCCCAGGTACGCAACTACGACCCGGTGCTCGATGGCCTGCGCAGCGCCGTGCGCTACGACAAGACCTACTTCGACAAGATTGTCGCCTCGCTTCTGCCGCTGCTGGAGAAGCTGACCAGCGGCAAGATCTCGCAGTTGCTCGCGCCGAACTACTCCGACCTCAACGACCCGCGGCCGATCTTTGACTGGATGCAGATCATCCGCAAGCGCGCGGTGGTCTACGTTGGGCTCGATGCGCTGTCCGACGCCGAAGTCGCCGCCGCGGTGGGCAACAGCATGTTCAGCGACCTGGTCTCGGTCGCCGGGCACATCTACAAGTTCGGCATCGATGACGGCCTACCCGACGCGCGCGCTGACGCGAAGGTGCCGATCAACGTGCACGCGGACGAATTCAACGAGCTCATGGGGGATGAGTTCATCCCCATGATCAACAAGGGGGGCGGTGCCGGGGTCCAGGTGACGGCCTACACCCAGACGCTTTCGGACATCGAGGCGCGCATCGGCAACCGGGCCAAGGCGGGCCAGGTGATCGGCAACTTCAACAACCTCTTCATGTTGAGGGTGCGCGAAACCGCCACCGCCGAACTGCTGACACGGCAGTTGCCCAAGGTCGAGGTGTATTCGACCACCATCGTCAGTGGGGCCACCGACAGCTCGGACGTGCGTGGCGCCACCGATTTCACATCCAACACGCAGGACCGCATCAGCATGTCCAGCGTGCCGATGATCGAGCCTTCGCACGTCGTCGGCCTGCCGAAGGGGCAGTGCTTCGCGCTGCTACAGGGCGGCCAGCTGTGGAAAGTGCGCATGCCGTTGCCTGCACCCGACCCGGACGAGGTCATGCCCGAGGACCTGCAGCAACTGGCCGGCTACATGCGCCAGAGCTACACGGAAAGCAGCCAGTGGTGGGAGAACCTGGGTACGCCCGGGCTGCAGGATCAGGCACTGCCCGACGACCTGCTCGACGATCTGGCGGCCGAACAGGCCGCTGACGGCGAGGCGCGGCCGTGAGCGAAACCGCCTCGACCGCGCGGCAGCAGCAGAACCGCCGACAAGGCCTCATCGTCAGCCTGATCACGCTGCCGCTCCGACTGTTCGGCGTGCTGGTCGCCTCGCTGCTGATCTCGATCGTCGTCGAGTGCGTCGGCATGCACCTGTTCTGGAAAGACCAGGGCTGGCGCCACTCCCAAGCCATACTGCAGGCCGAAGTGGGCCATCTGTCCGGGCATTTCACGCGCAGCGCGATCGTGCAGGAACCAGGACGCACGGCGCACCAGCTGGTGCAGGCGGGCTATGACTGGATCTTCATCAGGACCGGACTGCTCGCCAAGATGGACAGCAGCGCCGCACGCGCCCGTGCGCCGAGCCGCGACGGTACCCGCAATTTCCGCTATTTCATCAGCCAGGCCTACGTATGGGCGGAGAGTTATCTGATCGCCGCGGCCTTCACCACGCTGACCTTCCTGGTACGTCTCTTGGTGCTGGTACTGACGCTGCCGCTGTTCTTGCTGGCCGCGTTCGTCGGCCTTGTCGATGGCCTGGTGCGGCGGGACATCCGCCGCTTCGGCGCCGGCCGCGAGTCCGGCTTCATCTACCACCGCGCGAAGGCCAGCCTGTTGCCGCTGGTCGTGCTGCCCTGGGTGATCTACCTCGCATTGCCGGTGTCGCTGCATCCTCTTTGGATCCTGCTGCCCAGCGCGGCGCTATTGAGCCTGGCGACGAATCTCACCGCCGGCAGCTTCAAGAAGTACCTGTGACCCGGTCAGCGTCTTTGCAGGACGTCCAGCGCGGCGTCCAATGCCGCGATCGACTCGACGACGACCCTGACGGTGGCGCGATCGAACTCATGATCGCGTTGCGCGTCGTGCACGCCGCTGTTGAGGTAGCCCCACTCGATGCTGGCGCCGCTGACATTGAGCAGGGCGGCGAGCGCGGCAACCGCCTGCAGCGCACCGGCGTGCTGTGCCGCGATGCGATCGACCGCCGATCGCAACTTGCTGCACTTGTTGTTCAACTCCCAGGGCGAGCGGGGCCCGCCCAGCTTGATGTCGATCCGACCGTCCGCGCGCCGACCCAGCCATGTCCAGAGTCGGTCTGTCAGACTCTCCAGCGCCGGCCGCGCCTGGCGCAGTGCCTCGCGCTTCTCGTCGGCCGCCAATGCCTGTTGGGCCAGGAGAACATAGTTCTTCGTCGGCGGGTCGCCGTCGACGCGCAGTTCGTGCTCTCCCTGATGCGGTAGGAACTTGTAGCGCTTGATGGCCGCGGCGCGGCGCGCGCCCAATTCCTGCTGGATGCGGTACAGGAATTCCTCGGCGTGCGAGGTGAGGATGACCTGCTTGCCGTCGAGCAAGCCGTCTTCGAAGAAGGTGCGCCAGATGCCATCGCGGTGGTCGTCGTCGATCGCGTTGACGACGTCGTCGAAGATGACCACGGGGCAGCCCTGCGCAATGTTCTTGGCGAGCAGAATCGCCAGACCCAGACATTTGATGTGCCCTTCGCTGAAGACGATCAGTGCGTCGTAGCGCACGCCTGGCTCACCGGCGAACTCCACCTCGATCTTGCCGTTCTCGGCCACCGGCAGCCACAGCGCGTGCAGCAGATCGCCGGGCGGATCGGCCCGGTTGAACGCGTTGTACAGATGGCGGGCCTGTTCTCCCAGCCCCTGCAGGAGCAGACCCGGCAGCGCGGTCAGGTAGGCCTGGATTTCGGGCAGGAAACCGTCGTAGGCGGCCTTGACCCGCTGATGGTGCGCCACCACCGGGACTTCGTCCGCGGCCGCCTGGATCAGGCCTCGGTTCGCCTCGTCAAATTGGGCCACGGTCTGGCGGGCGGCCACCAGATCCTGATCCGCCGTCGTACGCATGGTCCGCAGCCGTTCGATCTCCAGCTGGTGCTGCTGCAGGCGGTCACGTTCCTGGGCCAGCACGCCGCGCTGGGCATGCACGTCGCGCGCCTGCGCGTCGAAGCCTTCAATGGTCTGTGCGATCCGCAGGAGGGCTTGCCAGGCGCGCTGGTCTCCGTCGACCCAGGCACCGAGCCAGTTGCCCGCAGCCGCGGGAGGCAGCAGCGGCAGGCCCGCAGCCTGCGATTCGGCAGGACAGGCGACCCCAGCCGCCGCCACCACGCGGCGCATTTCGTCCCACAGCGCTCGGACCGCCTCGCTCAACTGCGTCCGATGCCCGGCCTCCTGCTGCTGCAGGGCGGCCAGTTGCGCGAGTTGCTCCAGGCCCATGCGCGCCCTGGCGAACGGGTCCTGCGCCACGGCGGCCAGACCGGTTCCACATGCCGGACACGCGGTCGCCCCGTCCGCCAACGCTTGCACGGCCTCGTAGAGCTTCACGTACGACACCTCGCCGGCGCGGGCCGCGAGTTGCGCGGAAGACGCTTGCCACAGTCCCTGGACGCGATAGGCCTCTGCCAGCAACGTCTGCAGGCGAGCCTGGGTCACCTCGTGAATGGCAGGCGGGTTGGCGTCCAGCTGATCCTGGACATACGGCAGCCGCCCTTGCTGCTGCGGCGTACCCAGCAGCCAGTCCACGCAGGCCTGGTACGTCGTGCCAGGCGACACGCGCTGCGCCAGCGCTTGTTCCAGGCCCTCGACCGCTGCGATCTTCTGCGGGTAGGCGGCGATGGTCTGTTCGGAGTTCGCCAACTGCAGGCGACGCTGCGCCAGCTGCGCCGCCTGCACGCCGGCAAGCATCAGGTCCTGATCGAGCGAGGGGTTGAAGCCGCGCACGAACTCGCTGAACTGGTCCACGCCGAACAGCGTGGCGATGAGCTGGCGCTGATCGCCCGGGGTCCGCGCGGCGATTCGGGCGAAATCGTCGAGGCGGTTCTTCTCGATGAAGCAGAAGCGATACTCGGCTTCGTCGGGCTGGACGGCCTGCGCTTCGCCCGCCGCCGTAGACGACAGGACCGGCGCGACGTGGCGGCGCAGGCGAGCGTTGTTGCAGTACGTCCGCTGGTCGACCCGCTTGGCCTGCGCTTCGCTGATCGAACCGAGCATCGCCACTTCCAAGGCTTCGCAGAAGCTGCTTTTGCCAGTGCCGTTGGCACCGTAGACCAGGGTGATGTCATGGCTGAGGTCGAACGTCTCCTGCCGCATGAATCCACGAAACGGCCCGACTTCGAGCTGGTGCAGTCTCCCTAGCGCCGGCCCGTTTTCGGGGCCGCGCGCGTCCCCGTCGTAGGCGACAGGCATCTGCGCCAGATGCGCGATGGCCAGCGGCGCCAAGCGCGTGGAGCGCCCACGGCGTGCAGCACCGACCTCGGCCAGTGGCTGCAGGTGATCGAGCACCAGGTGCGCAAGCCGGCGCACGTCGTCGTGCACGTGCCGCTGCGCCAAGTGCGCCAGGAAGCGGTGGTATTCCGAAAGTATGCTTGCCACAGCGATCCCTCACTTGGTCAACCACTGACCGTAAGCCTCCACGTCGATCATGGGGACCGTTCCACTGAACTGAAGCTGCGCGATCAGCTTGAAAAGAAACGCGGTCGCCGGCTTGTTCTCGTTGGTGTAGCTATACGCGCCGCTGGCTTGGTCATAGAAAAAGTGCCCGTGGGCGGCAACGCATCCGATGTCCAGACGCCCCTCGGTGAGGTTTGCGTTCAGCGCCTTGTCCATGGATGGGCCCAATGCAGGACTCCATTCGCTCTCGAAGGTGAGCAAGCCACCCAGAATCGGAATCAACGGCTTCGCTGGGTAGGTCCCGCCAGCGTGCGGGATCGGCAGGCTCGTGCGATGCAGCCTGCGCACACTGGCGACCTTCTCCTGGGCATAGGCCACAAGCCCCGCATCAGCCGTCTGCTTGGCCTCGAACACGGCGTACACGCTTTCGGCTGGAATGATCGTCTCGTTCTCGTAGGTGAAGATGAAAGGCGAATATTGCCGATCAAACACCACCACATCGATCTGCTGGCTGAAGTTCCCCAGGCTGTCCACCACATGCGCCTTGGCCGCCTGGTACCGTTTGGGCAGATAGGTATCCAGCATGTCGATCCAGACGTTCTCGCTCGCATCCCCCTTCGTACCCGGGTGACCGAAGGTCTTACGTACTACGGACAAGCGCTGCTGGATGTCCTCGTGCAGGGACGACAGGAGCTGAGAAAGCGACCACTGGGACATGCTGTACCTCGATGGGACGCGTATGGAAGCCGATGGAATCAGGACAGTGGGAACTTGGGGCCAAACAGTGCGCGCCAGGCGCGAAGCGCTTCGATATTGCGACCACGACGCGCGTGGTCGATGGCGATGCTTGCGTCCTGGCTCGCCTGGAACAGCAGCTGCTGCGCGCGCTGCTTGCGCGCGGCATCCATATCGTTGCTGATCGCCGGGCCAAGTCCGGCGGGATCCGGCCACTCGTCATGAACACGATCGGCAAGCGTGGCAAAGAACGACTGGATCTCGCGATCGAACGATCCTCCCCAGCCGCCGTAAAGACACTCAAGGGCCATCACCTCGATCAGGAAAGAGGGTTTCACCGGCTTCTGATCGCCGTGCTTGGGATTGTTGTTCCAGTACTTCACCATGCGCACGAGACCTTTCCACTCATTGCCATAGGCTTGGTGCGCTGCGGTTGCCTTGTCCTTATGGATCTCCGGGTCCGTCTTGATCCACTTTCCGGACGCCGTATCGGGTATCTCATACTGGTCGCCGGTGTCGAATGCGGGCACCGCATCCACGCTGACCACCCGGTAGTCCGTGTTGTCCTCCGCGTCGATGTGAACACCGAAATCCACGTTGATCGAGCGCGCCTGTTTGCGCACGGCTGCCGAACCGTACTTCTCCACCAATGCAGCGTGGAAATCATCCAGCACCACCGATGCGGCCTTGCCGTAGTAGTGCTTCTCCGAGTCCTTCAGCACGAAGAAGATGTCGATATCCTTGAGCGGCTTGGTCTTTGTGTATCGGGCGTAAGAGCCGGTAAGGAAGCTGCGCGCAATGCCGAACTTCGTCTGCAGGTAGTCCCGCACTTCGTTCTGGCGTTGCGAGGCATTCTTCTGTTCGCGTTCGTTGAGTTCCAGACGCGACTTGAACTTGCGAAAAGCTTCATCGATCGACAGCATCAACGTTGCCTCCAATATCCGGCCTGACCCGCCAGGCCGCTGTGTTCGACAGTGGAGCCAAGGCTCTGCTTGACCATTCCATCTGTCGAACGATAACTTCCTTTGCTCCACCCCTCCACGTCAGGCCGTCCTGGCTTGGTATCGAGCATGACCTTGTACTTGGCCTGTGATGGCAACAGCCCGGCCTTCTTGATCGCGTACCTCAACTGCTCGGTGTCTGTCCAGAAGCTGCCGTCGCCATCGGACCACCCATACACGATGTCTATATCCCATCGGGTCACGAGCTTGTCGGTTGCCGGGTTGTAGATCTCCAGGATCACCTTGCGCAGATCACCGGTCCCTAGCCACGTCTTAATGGCTCGGGTATTGCTCTCCCAGCGATCCGCAAAATGCTCGGGGTCCAGCCCGCTGAGCAGGATGATGTCTTTCAGGCTCTTGAGGATGTTGTCGGTCACATAGGTAACCGAGTGCGTGTACGAGTAGGTGGCGACGGTGCTCATGACTTCAGGAAACCTCCGAGGTCGAGCGACAGCGCTTGCCCAGCATCGGCCTGCGCCTGCGTGGCAATTCCCTGGTCCAAGTCGCGTGCAGTGATGCGGGAACTGTGCTTTTTGAGCGCGGTTTGCACCCAGCCGAGTTGCTCTTTCGGGCACGGCAGAGAGACTGCCCAGTCTCCCTTCAGCGGCTCGAACCCCAAGACGTCTTCGTTGGCATCGTCCCCGTCGACCGCGTCTTCGTCGAAGAGGCAGTAGATCCTGGTCCGCGGCCCATCGCAGGTCGCGACGATAGGCGCGCTCTTTGGCGCCTGATCAGCGATCAGGCTGGCCGCCACGCCCGCCACGGCCCTGAGTTCAGAGCGAGCCGTGCCGTCCTTCCCCTGAGTGAGCAGTTCGACAATGGCGTCCCAGGTATGCAACGCATCGCGGTGCGGCGAGCTGCGAACCGTCCGACTGACGACGGTGGTCATTTTTGCTTCCCTCCTTGAAGGCGCGTTTGCTTGCCCTGTCGTATCGCAACACGCAAGTGCTCCAGGGTCAGTTTGTTCGGATCGATGGCAACTTGTGGGTCTGCCGCAAGGGCGTTGGCTACGACCTTGCGAATGGCTCGGCCATCCAGTCCCACGCATTCGCCAGCGCACGCTTCGAACTGGTGAGCCGAGGAAAGCTTGCCGATCACGGGAAAGGTCTTGGCCAGCCCCGACAGACAGTTCACGAGGATCTGCTTGCAAGCGTCCTTGCCGGGCAGCGGCACCTCCATCACCAGGTCGCATCGAGACAGAAAGGCACTGTCGACAGCCTGCGGAAAGTTGCTGGTTGCAATAAACAGCAGCTGCGGGTGGTGTTCGGCGAGCATGTCCAACTGCACAAGCACCGCATCGGTGGCCCGGTGCACATCGACAGGGTTGGCTTCAAGACTGAGCTTGGATCGATCGGCCGCGAGCGTTTCTACCTCGTCCAAAAGCACGATCGTTGGCCCCGCCGTCGCTGATTCTGCGATCGATTGCGAGAACAGGTCTGCCACGGCGCGCTGGGTCTTGCCCATTGCAGAGCTCGTTAGCGTATGAGGTTCAACCTCCAAGAGCCGGAACTTTGCCGAGGAGAAAGACTCGGCCACGCGATGCGCCAGGCCCCGTGCCAACGAGGTCTTCCCTGTCCCCGGCGGGCCGACCAACAAGATCACGCCATGCAGGGGGAGCACTGTGCGCTCAACCTTGGGGCGTACCGTGAAGTTGACGATCGCCTGCGACAGCAACTGCTTCTTGAGCGCGTCGTCCATCACAATCGAATCCCATAAGTCGCCCAGCGACTTGTCTGGTAGCTTCCAGCTTCGGTGGATGCCTTTCGGTAGAGCAGCATCTGATGGGGGATTCTTGGTCATCCGTGTCTCTCGGTGGGTCAGAGGATAGTGCGGTAGGTCGCCAGGACTTTGGTTGTTTGCACCAGGCCTTGGCGCAGCAGAATTTCGAGGTAGCGATCCACGTCGATCGGCGGATGTTTGAGCTGGGCACGTTGGCGCTGCGCTGCGGACACGACAGCAGCCGCATCCAGATCCAGCAGGTTCTCCACAAACTCATCAGGGTGCTGCGACTCGATGCCGTACGGGGCCAGCGACGCGTTAGGAAAATCCCGTTCGTTGAACGTCACGATCACGCTCGCACCGCAGCGGATCGCCGCAGCCAGAACATGCCGATCGTCAGGGTCGGGCAACGTCAGGCCTGCCACGAGCGTGTCATATCCCTCCACCAAACCGTCCGGAATGGCTCTGTCCATCAGGTCAGACGTCCTGTCGACCTGCGCCCTGTTGAGATCGGTGCGGTTGATCAGCAGGTTGCGTTTCCACTCCTCATGAATAGCTTGGCTCCACCGCGCGCGAAAGCGGCCGGACAGGCCGAGCCACATCAGGAAATCCCGCAGTGGCGCGGGATACAGAACGCAGGCATCGTAGACAACAGTGAAGGGGGAATGCCTCATTCGTACCCCATTCCCAACTCTTGCGACTGCTGAGCGAGTTCGGCCATCGCCTGCTCACTGGCACGCTCGCGTGCTTCCTTGTATTGCATCAGATCGGCGAACCGCACCCTGCGGTGCTTGCCAGTCCGATGAAAAGCCAGCACACCATCTTCAAGCAGCTTGACAAAATGGGGGCGGGATACGTTGAGCAAATCAGCCGCCTCCTGGGTCGTCAACTCCGCGTGGACTGGCACCACCTTCACGGCGTTGCCATCGGCCAGCTCGGCCAAGATGTCAACCAGCAGGCGCAAGGCCGAGGTGGGCAGTTCCACCTGATGCGCCTGTTTGTGGTCGTCAAAGATCTGGATGTGCTGCGTTTCGAACTGGGTTGCCAAATACGCCGCCAAGGCACGTTGACCCTGGACAGCTGCCTTCACCTCTCCCGCGGCGGGAAGGGTCATCTTGGATTGGGCAGTGGCGGTGGTCATAAGGAGCTCCTAAGCGAAAACGGTTGTACAGGGCGGATCATATTCGAAACACTCGAAAAACGCAATAATCGAAACGCCCTCTCAATTTTGCCTAGGATCGCTCGCGTCGGGCCCAAATCCGGTCGTCCGCCAGTTCCTATTGTTTGCGGCCTGAAGCAGCCCTGATCTCCACGATCACCCCATTGCTGATCACACAGGAATGGCGCGATGGTGGCTTCGATCTGGCTGCGCGCCGCGCATCGCGGCGTGCCCACTTTTCTCGTGACGGCCCTCCTGCTGGGTCAGTCCCCGATGGCCTTGGCCGAGTCCCCGGCGCAGCGCCAGGAGCTGATCGCCGCGCTGCGCCAGCTCGACGCGCTGGAGCGCACCGTCGCGGACAGCGCCGCGCATACCCCCATCCAGCCAGGCGAGCGCTACCACTTCGACTACCCGCGGCTGCTGGCTGACCTGGCGCGCGTTCGTGCCGGCATCCAGTTCCACCTGACGCCATCGCGCGCCCAGCCGCGCGACCCCTCCGAACTGGCCGGCGACTACCGCACCGAGCGGGCGGCCGAGCCGTCGCCGCCGCTGACTGCGAAGGGCACGCCATGAACGGCGCCCAGGTCTCGGCATTTCAAGCCAACAGCGGCATCGCGCCTTCCGCGATGGCGACGGTGCTCGTCGGCGCCGTCTTCGCCGTCCTGCTCGTGTGGGGCGTCTGGGCCATCCGAACGGCCTACGTGGGGTGGTCCGAGAGCCGCCTCAACCAGCGCCAGTTCCTCGGCGTCTGCATCCGCTTCGTCGCGATGTACCTCGTCCTGAGTTTCTTCCTCCTGTCCTGACCTGAAAGGCCCGACCATGCACAACCGCATCCTCACTTCCCGTTTTGCCCAGCGCGCCGCCGTGGCCCTGGGCGCCGCCGCGCTGCCCGCGCTGTCGTTCGCGCAAGGCCTGCCGCAGTTGGAGAACCCGACGCGCGGCACCGGCAACGGCATCATGGAGACGATCCGCAACTACGGCTACGACATCATCATGCTCGTGGCCCTGCTGGTGGTGGCGTCGATGTTCATCGGCGTCTGCTACCACGCCTACGGCACCTACGCGGAAATCCATACGGGCCGCAAAACGTGGGGGCAGTTCGGCCTCACGGTCGCCATCGGCGCCGTCCTGCTCGTGATCGGCATCTGGCTGCTCACCGAAGCCACCGGCATCCTGTAAGCGAGGCTGGTATGTCCGAGCAGCAGCACGTCCGTGCCGACGGAACGGTCACGTTCCTTCCGCACCGGCTCAACCGCCATCCCGTTGTGGTGCGCGGCCTCACCGCCGACGAACTCTGGATTTGCTGCGGCCTGTCCGGCGCCGCCGGCCTGCTGGTCGGCGCGCCGCTGTCCTGGGTGTTCCGCACGATCGCGCTGGCACCGACCTTCGTCGTCCTGGGCGTGGCGCTCGGCGTCTTCATCGGCGGCGGCATCCTGCGCCGCCTCAAGCGCGGCCGGCCCGACACCTGGCTGTATCGGCAACTGCAATGGCGCATCGCCACGCGCCACCCGCTGATGGCCGGCTGGGTCGGCGGCCACGTGCTGATCTCGCGCTCGGGCTTCTGGTCCACCCGCAGGAGCATGCGATGAGCCGCTTCAAGAACGAGATCGCCCACCTGCAGGCGCACATCAAGACCTTGCGCCTGGGCGCGGGCGCACTGGTCATCGTTGCCCTGGTCATGGGCGGCGGCTGGTGGAGCGCGCCGCGCGACCTGACCATTCACGTCCCGCCCGATCTGCGCTCCGGCAGTACCCGCAAGTGGTGGGAGGTGCCGCCCGAATCGGTCTATGCGTTCACGTTCTACGTGTTCCAGACGCTGAACCGCTGGCCGACCAATGGCGAAGAGGACTACCCGCGCAACCTCCACACGCTCTCGCCGTACCTCACCCCGTCCTGCCAGGCCTTCCTGCGCGCGGACTACGACTACCGCCGCTCCACGGGCGAGCTGCGCCAGCGTGTGCGCGGTATCTACGAGATTCCCGGCCGCGGCTATGGCGACGACCCCACGACGCGCGTGCGCACCGTGTCCGATCGCGACTGGGTGGTGACGCTGGACATCACGGCCGACGAGTACTACGGCGCCGAGCAGGTCAAGCGCGCCCTGGTGCGTTACCCGATTAAGGTCACGCGGGTGGACGTCGATCCCGCCCGCAACCCGTTCGGCCTGGCGCTGGACTGCTACGACGGCATGCCCCAGCGCATCAGCACACCGGAGCCGGAACGCTCGGCGACGGCCCCCGGCGGCCTGGGAGCGCAGGCGCCTCAAGGAGGAACCTCCCCATGAAGCATCACGCATTCGCCTTGCTGGGGCTGATCGCCGTGGCGATGGCACCTGCCGCCCAGGCGGTGGAAATCCTGCGCTGGGAGCGCATGCCGCTGGCCGTGCCGCTGCAGGTTGGCCAGGAGCGCATCGTGTTCATCGACCGTAACGTGCGCGTGGGTGTACCCGCGGGCGTGGGCGAACGCCTGCGCGTGCAGAGTGCGGGCGGCGCGGTGTACCTGCGCGCCAGCGAGCCAATCGAGCCCACGCGGCTGCAACTGCAGGATGCCGATACGGGCGCGCTGATCCTGCTGGACATTGCAGCCGAACCGCCCAAGGACGGAGAAGCCGAGCTGGAGCCGGTGCGCATCGTCGAAGGCGACAGCAGCCCGTCGCGCTATGGCGAGCAGGCCGACAGTGCCGAGGCCCCGGCACGGGCCCAGGGCCAGGCAGGTGCGCGGACCGCGCGGCGCGAGACCCCGGTCCCGGTCGTGTTGACGCGCTTCGCCGCGCAGAACCTCTACGCGCCGCTGCGCACCGTGGAGCCACTGCCGGGCGTCATGCGGGTCAACCTGCGCCGCGACCTCGACCTCGACCTCGGCACGCTGGTGCCGACGTTGCCCGTGCGCGCGATCGCGCTTGCGTCGTGGCGCCTGGAAGACCAGTGGGTGACCGCGGTGCGCCTGACCAACGGCAGCAGCGACTGGATCACGCTCGATCCGCGCATGCTGCAGGGAGATTTCCTGACCGCCACCTTCCAGCACGAGGCGCTGGGCCCGCGCGGCACGCCCGAGGACACCACCGTCCTGTACCTGGTGACGCGCGGCCGCGGTCTTGCGCAGTCGCTGCTGCCAGCAATCCACCGTTTCGATCCGACCGTGCACCTGCTGCAGCCGGACGGCGACGAAAACGCCAAGGAGGCCCGCCATGCGCAGTAACGGCCTGCTCAAGTGGCTGATGATCCCCGTCGCCATCCTGGTGCTGTTCGTCGGCATCCGGCTGTTCTCGGGGGGAAGCAACCCGGCGCCACCCGCCGCGGACAGCGGCGCCCAGCTCACGCCCGAGGAAATGAAGGCACTGGGCATCGAGGGCGATACCCCACGCGACACCGTGGCGACGCTGGTTGCGCAGGTCAAGCAGTTGCGCACCGAACTTCAGACCGCGCTCTCGGACAACAAGTCCCAGCGCGAAGAGAACCAGCGGCTGCGCCAGCGCGAGCACTCCATCGACCAGCGCATCAACTCGGCGCTCGAATCCGAACGCTCCAACCTGCGCCGCGACCAGGAGCAGGCGGCCAGCGCGCGCCAGCAGACCGAAGGGCTGCTCGCCGACCTGCAGCGGCGCCTGGACAGCATCGGCGCGCGCGGCGGCGGCCATGCGGACCTGCCGGTGGGCCTGGGGCTGCAGGGCGGCGACGAGGCCGGGATGGAGGGCGGCGTGCGTTGGGTCGAGCCGGACGACGCAAAGCCCGCCGAAGGGCGCAACGGCGGTCGTGGCACGAGTGGCGGCATGAGCTTCCCCACGAGCTTCGGCCCGGCGCAGAGCACGCTCGAAACCACGGCGCAAACCGTGGCGAACGCGGGCGCCCGTGCCGCCGGGGTCAAGAGCGCCAAGCCGGTCTATACCGTGCCGACCAACTCCACGCTGATGGGGTCGGTCGCGATGACCGCGCTGATCGGCCGCGTGCCAATCGACGGCACGGTGAACGATCCCTATCCGTTCAAGGTCCTGGTCGGACCGGACAACCTGACGGCCAACGGCATCGACATCCCCGACGTGGCCGGTGCCGTGTTCTCCGGCACCGCCTCGGGCGACTGGACGCTCTCGTGCGTGCGCGGCCAGGTGCGCAGCATCACCTTCGTCTTCCACGACGGCACGGTCCGCACCATCCCCGAGGATCGCGAGGGCAACCAGCAGAACAACCAGCAGCGCGACGGCCTGGGCTGGATCAGCGATCCCTACGGCATTCCGTGCGTCAGCGGCGAGCGGCGCAGCAACGCCCAGCAGTACCTCGGCTCGCAGGCCCTGATCACGGCGGCCGGCGCCAGTGTGGCCTCGCTCATCGAGAGCGACAGCGGCCGCATGTCCTATGTCGGCTCGGACGGCTCCATCGGCACCGTGGGCATCACCGGCCAGGAAGCGGTCGGCCAGATTCTCGCGGGCGGTGTCCGGGACATGTCGGCCTGGGTCAACAAGTTGTACGGCCAGGCGTTCGCGGCCGTCTATGTGCAGCCAGGCGCCAAGGTCGCCGTCCACCTCGAAAAGCCGCTCGCCATCGACTTCGATCCCGAAGGCCGCAAGGTCGATCACCGCGCAGGAGAAAGCCATGCCCTCGAACTTGACTGACGTGTCCCGTGGCCTGGCGCTGGTCCTCACCATCGCCGTGCTCGCCGGCTGCGCCACCAGCAAGGAAAAGCTGCTGCCCCACGGCGACAACACGATGATGGACGTCTGGCAGCAGAACGCCGGTGACGGCGGCGGCGCCGGCCAGACGGCACGCCGGCAGTTGCTGGATGCGCGCCAGAACCTGCGCCGGTCGTTGACTGAGACCGACGTGCAGGCCGCGCCCGCCGAGCAGACGCGCTACACACGCACCGCGCGCAACGAGGTCCATCGCCAGTTCCAGCGCCTGCCGAACCCCGATCTCGTCATGTACGTGTACCCGCACCTTGCCGGCACGGACCCCGTGCCGGTGCCGGGCTACACGACGGTGTTTCCCTTGTACCAGCGCGTGCAGTACGCCATGCCGGGTGAGCGGAGGGAGGCCTACTGATGCGGTGGAAACTCCCCTGGCCGAAGCCGGCCGCGCCGAAGCTGGCCGCAGCCGGCGCTGATGATGACGAGCAGCCGGACGGCTGGCAGCGCCACGTCGAGGCCCTGCACGAGGCCGGCATCTCCGAACCCGGCGCCGCGGTCCAGGACCGCAGGCCGGCGACCGTGGCCGACGAGCAGGCGCTGTACGACGTCGCGCCGTCCTTCGTGGAACTGCTGCCCTGGGTCGAGTTTCTGCCCGAGTCCAAGTCCATGCTCCTGGAGGACGGCCAATCCGTGGCCGCCTTCTTCGAGCTGGTGCCGTTGGGCACCGAGGGCCGGGAGCCTGGCTGGCTCGCCCATGCCCGCGACGCCCTGGAGAACGCGCTGCAGGACAGTTTCGATGAACTGGACGAGAACCCGTGGGTGCTCCAGCTCTATGCCCAGGACGAGCCCAGTTTCGACCAGTACATGCAGACGCTGCGCGACTATGTGCAGCCACGTGCGCGCGGCTCGGCGTTCACCGAGTTCTACCTGCGTTTCTTCGGCCACCACCTGCGCGCGGTGGCCAAGCCCGGCGGGCTGTTCGAGGACACGGTGGTCACGCGGCTGCGCTGGCGCGGCCAGACGCGGCGCGTGCGCATGGTGGTGTACCGCCGCGCGAGCGGACAGGGCCAGGCGAATCACCGCGGGCAGACGCCCGAGCAGATGCTGGGCATCGTCTGCGATCGGCTGTGCGGCGGGTTGGCGAACGCCGGCATCCAGGCCGGGCGCATGGGAGCCGCAGACATCCACGACTGGCTGCTGCGATGGTTCAACCCGCGTCCCGCGCTGCTCGGGCCTGGGGCCGAGGATCGGGAGCGCTTCTATGCGCTGGCGCGCTATCCCGATGAGACCGGCGCCGGCGAGATCGAACTGGCGAGCGGGCGGGATTTCAGCCAGCGGCTGTTCTTCGGTCAGCCGCGCTCGGACGTGGCGCAAGGGGCCTGGTACTTCGACGGCATGCCGCACCGCGTGCTGATCACCGACCGGCTGCGCATGCCGCCCGGCACCGGGCACCTGACCGGCGAGACCCGCAAGGGCGATGCGATCAACACGCTGTTCGACCAGATGCCCGAAGACACGGTGATGTGCCTAACGATGGTCGCCACGCCCCAGGATGTCCTCGAATCGGATCTCAACCACCTGGCGAAAAAAGCCGTGGGCGAGACGCTGGCGTCGGAGCAGACGCTCAAGGACGTGCACGAGGCGCGCTCGCTGATCGGAAGCGCGCACAAGCTCTATCGCGGCACGCTGGTGTTCTTCCTACGCGGCCGCGACGAGGCAGAACTGGACCGGCGCGGGCTGGATCTGGCGAACGTGATGCTCAACGCCGGTCTGCAGCCGGTGCGCGAGGACGACGAGGTGGCGCCGCTCAACAGCTACCTGCGCTGGCTACCGTGCTGTTACAACCCCAGCAAGGATCGGAAGAAGTGGTACACGCAACTGATGTTCGCGCAGCACGCCGCGAACCTCTCGCCGGTGTGGGGGCGCAGCCAGGGCACGGGGCATCCTGGCATCACGATGTTCAATCGCGGCGGCGGGCCGATCACCTTCGATCCGCTCAACCGCCTGGATCGGCAGATGAATGCCCATCTGTTCCTGTTCGGCCCCACCGGCTCAGGCAAGAGCGCCACGCTCAACAATCTGCTGAACCAGGTCACGGCCATCTACCGGCCACGCCTCTTCATCGTGGAGGCCGGCAACAGCTTCGGCTTGTTCAGCGACTTCGCCAGGCGGCTGGGCTTGACGGTCAACCGGGTCAAGCTGGCGCCCGGCTCGGGCGTGACCTTGGCGCCGTTCGCCGATACGCGCCGGCTGATCGAGACGCCCAGCGACGTGCAGACCCTCGACGCCGATGCGCTGGACGAAGACCAGCCGCCGGATGTCTCGGCCATGGAGGCGGACGAGCAGCGCGATGTGCTGGGGGAACTGGAAATCACGGCCCGCTTGATGATCACGGGTGGCGAGGACAAGGAAGAAGCCCGGATGACGCGCGCAGACCGCTCGCTGATCCGCCAGTGCATCCTCGATGCAGCCGAGCATTGCCACAGCGGAGGTAGCGAGAAGCGCACGGTGCTGACGCGCGACGTGCGCGACGCATTGCGCGCTCGGGGCAATGACACGACGCTGCCCGAGATGCGGCGCGTGCGGCTGCTGGAGATGGCGGACGCGATGGATATGTTCTGTCAAGGGACCGATGGCGAGATGTTTGACCGGCCAGGCACGCCATGGCCCGAGGCCGACATTACGCTGGTCGATCTGGCCACCTACGCGCGCGAGGGCTACAACGCCCAGCTCTCGATCGCGTACATCAGCCTCATCAGCACGGTGAACAACATCGCCGAGCGCGACCAGTACCTGGGCCGCCCGATCATCAATGTGACCGACGAAGGCCACATCATCACGAAGAACCCGCTGCTCGCGCCCTATGTCGTGAAAATTACCAAGATGTGGCGCAAATTGGGCGCCTGGTTCTGGCTGGCGACGCAAAACATCGACGATCTGCCGCGCGCCGCGGAGCCCATGCTCAACATGATCGAGTGGTGGATCTGCCTGTCGATGCCGCCGGATGAAGTGGAGAAGATCGCGCGGTTCCGCGAACTCTCGCCGGCACAGAAGGCCCTGATGCTCTCGGCACGCAAGGAAGCGGGCAAGTTCACCGAGGGGGTCATCCTCTCCAAGAGCATGGAAGTGCTGTTCCGCGCCGTGCCGCCGAGCCTGTACCTCGCGCTTGCGCAGACCGAACCCGAAGAGAAGGCCGAGCGCTACCAGCTCATGCAGCAGCACGGGGTCAGCGAACTGGATGCCGCCTTCAAGGTGGCCGAGAAGATCGACCGGGCACGCGGCATCGAGTCGCCGGCCCTGGACCTGCCCTGAATCTGCCGTACACCGGAGAACGCCATGGAACCAAAACGCCCATCCATTCCGATGCAGATCCAGGCGTTCCGCCGTCGGGGCTGGCGGTCCCGCTGGCCCTGGGCGCTAGCTGCCGTGGTGGTTGCGCTGCTGCTGATCTGGCTCGTGTCCCGCTCGCCTGGCGAGTCCACGCCTCGGACTTCAGCGCCGGCCGGTGAAACGCCGGTGGCTGGGCCTCCGTGGCAGATGGGCAACCCGGAAGGCCGCTTCACGCTGACGCTCTACGGGGACCTCGAATGCCCGTTCTGCCAAACCTACTTCCCCGTGCTCAAGCGCTGGGTCAGCGGCAACGCCGACGTGGCCTTGCAATGGCACCACCTGCCATTGGCCGCGCATGAGCCGGCCGCGTCCGCCGAAGCACGCCTGGCGGAATGCGCGGGCGAAGCCGGCGGCCATGCCGCCTTCTGGCAGGCCGTCGAATGGGTCTATGGCCACACGCGCAGCGACGGCCAGGGCTTGCCCGAGGGCCAGCGCTACCCCGACCTGACGCCAGCCATCGAGCAGTGTTTGGTGAGCGAGCGGCCCGATGCACCGATCCGCACCCAGACCGCGGAAGCCACGAACAGCGGCGTGACCGCCACGCCGTCGTTGCGGCTGCACGATCGCCAGACCGGCAAGGCAATCCTGCTGCAGGGGCCGATCGAGGGCGACGCCTTGCTGTCGGCCATGGACATGCTGTCTGCCACCGACAACACTGCCGAACCCGCCCACGAGCTGCCGGCGAACACGTCCAGGCAATGATGACTCTCGGCTGCCAGTGCCGGCCCGCTACGCTGGCGCATCCTGATGCACTCCCACTGACGCCGCAGTCGCGACCGCGTAGCTGTCCTCCAGCATGCGGTAGCGCACGATGCTGCCGTCCCGCACAGTCAGCACGAAAGCGAACGGTGACTCGATCAGCCGTCCTGTGGCCTTGACCTTCGAGGCCAGTTCACCGACCGCCACCGCCGCTTCGTCGTCGCCGAGGATCTTCCGCACCTCGAACCGGACCGGCTCGATCTGCGCAGCCAGTTCGCGATGGAAGGCGCCCACCGCCTCGCGATCGCGGCGCGGGCCGATCCATGGCACCGCCTCAAGGTTGCCGGGGATGTCGAAGTCCACGTCTAGGGCAAAGAGTTCGAGGATGTCGGCCAAGGCTCGCGGATCGTCTGACGCTGCCCAGAAGGCGGCCCATCGCTCGAAGTAGCGCGCTGCGATCTCGCGTGGTTTCGCGGTCGGCGGGTTGCCCCGGTACAACGCGACCCGCCGGCCATCCTCGCTGGTCACATCTGGATCGACGTAGATGGAGGTCCGCCTGATCAGCGGCCCGTCGAACTCGAAGACGTTGGCGAAGCGTCCCTGCGAGACTTCCCCGTCGGGCCAGGACCGCCCATCCGCTGTCACGCCCCACTCGTGGCCTTCCACGGCGATTCGGTCGCCGTCCACGGTGAAGACCAAGCCATCGATGTCGTGGGTCAGCGTCGCAGCGTCCTGGGCGATACGCTCGGCGAACCTCGCCAGCGCCGCCTTGCCGCGGGCAGGGCCGAACTTGGGGAAGAAAAATTCGACGTCCTCGGTGAAAAGATCCAGCAGTGCCGGGTCCTTCGCATCGACCTTGCGGAAGTAGTCACGAACGGTCTCGATGCGAGCAGCGGAAGGGTCGGACATGGCTTGCTCCATAACTGTAGTATGGATTACATTATTTTCAGTAGGCGCAGTCAGCGTCAAGAATTTTGCAGTCACGCATACACAAAGGAGTCGGCATGGCCCGGGGCCGCCCGCGCAGCTTCGATCGTGACGTGGCGCTTGGACGCGCTATGGAGGTCTTCTGGGCCAAGGGCTACGAGGCCACCCAGCTCGTGGACCTGACGGGGGCGCTGGGCATCAACCCTCCCAGCTTCTACGCGGCCTTCGGTTCCAAGGAGGCACTGTACCGGGAAGCGATCGCGCTGTACCTGCGCACGGCCGGGGCCGGCAGCATGAAGGCGCTGGCCGACACGCCCCAGCTCCGCCAGGCCATCAAAGGCATGCTGCTCGCGAGCCTGGGCGCGGCGCTGGCCAGCCCGTCCGCGGGTGGCTGTATGGTCAGCCTCGGGCTGGTCAACTGCCAGGACCAGAACGCCTCGCTGCGCGAGTACCTGCGCGATCTGCGCAGCACCACCACGGCACTGATCCGCCAGCGGCTGGAGCGCGGCGTTGCCGATGGCGAGCTTGCGCCGGACACCGACACCGGCCGTCTGGCCGCCTACTTCGCGGCCATCATCCAGGGCATCTCCGCCCAGGCTCAAGATGGCGCCTCGCGCGAGACGCTCCAGGGCATCGTGGACACGGCAATGGCTGCGTTGAAGACGCAGCGCAGAACTGCACGATAAGAACGCTGTGCCGCAACCCTTCCGTGATCTTCGCCCCCCTAGAAATGAACGCCACATTCATCAGCCGGGTCCCGGTGTATGGGCAGGGTGCGTGAAACGGCCGCTCGCGCCTGCGAACAAGTTGGCGCGCATGCGCGGTTGCACCGAGACCCTGCGCACCAATGGCTGCACGAGCACATCGTCAAGTCGGTCTGAGTAACGCAGAGCTGCCAGAGTAGACCGGCACTGCGTGTACCTCCTGCTTACCAAAATGAAAGCGGGTATCCCGCGTTTCCTATTTGCAGTAGGTCCCCATCGTGGTCTGCGTTGCACTACCGGAATCGTGAACTCCGGGGTGGCATGCCATGCGTCGTTTTTCTTCAACCGTTTCCGCCAGACGTCTGTGGCTGACGGCCACCGGCGTCGTCGCGTTCCTGGCGACCAGCGCGCTTCACGCTGAAACCTGGGTCATCACCGACCAGGCTCACGGGGTCTCCGGCAAGGCGGATCGGTTGATCCTGCTGGACGCTCCGGCGCGCATCGAGGCCGAGCTTGCTTACGGCCTGCCCTCCGCTGCGGGGCAAGCGGAAAGCGTGGTCCGTGAGCGCCTGAATCAGGGAGGCCCCGACCTTCAGCGCCGCATCGCGGCGGCCTATCAGGGCGTCACGGACGCCTGGAGCCTGGGCATTACCAGCATCCCGGCCGTCGTGGTAGATCAGCGCTATGTGGTCTATGGCGAGCCGGACGTCGCCCGCGCCATCGCGCGCATCGAGCAGCACCGGAGGGTGCAGCCATGACGCGCCCATTCGATCTGCTGCGCCGCCTGCGGGTGGCCGTGGCCTCGCTGCTGCTGGCCAGCGCCACGGGCAGCTACGCGCTGAACACCGCCACCATCGTCTCGTCGGTCATGTCGCCGGACTGCCTGGAGTACCGGGTGGTGGGCATCTGCTACTGGCTGTATTGCACCTACGGCGGCTGCTCGGTGCGCACCTCCGTGAAGGTCAGGCACTACGTGCCCGATGCGGTCGTCTCCAGCTACAGCAACACCGGCGAGAACCCCTGGGTCGAAATCCGGGCGATGAGCACGCCCAATCCCTCCGGACAGGCCGGCGGCGATGGGACCACGAACGAGGACCACGAAAACAACCTCGCCAAATTCAAGAACGCCGATGTCATCGGCCACCCCGGCGGCGAGGTGTTCAACCAGTTCGCCTCGTCCTCGGGCTATTTCTGCCAAGGCGCGGGCACGGCCTTCATGCCGCATCTGCTCAGCACCTTGGACACGCTGGCCTGGCGCTACAACGTGCCCGAGATGGCCTACCCGGAGGCGCTGATCCCGGGCCGGCGCGAGGTCGGTGCGCGCACCACGATGAACCTCTGGGGCAATGTCTATCCGCGCGGCGGCTTCCTGCACCAGACCGACGACCACAAGTCCGGGGCGGTCGTGGCTCAGCGCGCCGGTGATGTCGTCACGCGGCGCGGGCAGTTGCATGTGTACCAGCCGCTGCTCGCCAACGCCCGTGACGGCTACTGGCCGGCCGGCGCGCTGATGGAAGGTGATGCCTCGACCGGCAAGTGGCAGGAACTGACGCCGCGCCTGTCCAACACCTGCGTGGTGTTCCCCCACAGCGGCACGCTGACCCAAGCCCAGCAAGGCGACTACGCCTGGGCGCTGTGGCGTCCCTATGCGTGCTGCGAACGCCGGGGCCAGGTGTTCCTCGGCAGCGTCGATTTCCTCTAAGGTGCCACCATGAAGCGTCCTGAACCGAAGAACCTGTCCACCAAGGCGTGCCGTCTGCTGCGCCCGACGGCGCTGGCCGGCACGCTCGCCTTGGTCTGCGGCCTGGCATGGGCACAGGTCGGATACCAGAACAGCGGTCCCGTCATTGGCGATGACGTCATGTACTCGATCGGCGGCGGCAGCGCGGTGTCCATGGGCCGCGCGGCCGGCATGCGCTCCATCGGGGTCGGCGTGGGCTGGAACAGCAACCTGATCTGCGGCGACATGAGCATCCAGACCACGCTGCGCAATCAGCTCAACGGCGTCACGAACGGCTTTCAGCAGATCATGAGCAACGTGATCCAGAGCGCAACCAGCGCGGTGGCGTCCCTGCCGGCGCTGATCATCCAGCGCGCCGACCCGGGCCTGTACAACCTGCTGACCAACGGCGTGCTGCAGGCGCGGCTGGACTTCGACCGCTCCAAGCTGACGTGCCGCGCGATGGCCGAGAAGATGGCCGAGACGGCGGGCGGCCAGCTTGGCTGGAGCCAGATGGCGGAAGGCATGGCGCTGCGTGACGCGGTGGGAAGCAACGATGCTGTGTCGGCTGTCGAGCAGGCCGAGACGCGCCGCGGTAACGATGGCGTGCCCTGGGTGGGGGGCAGCAATGCCGGTGGCGCTGGCCAGTCCGCCATCCGGGTGGTCGGAGACGTCACCCGCGCGGGCTACAACCTGGTCAACGGGCGTGGCGTGACGGACACGTCCTCCATCGCGCCTGCCAGTTGCGCGAGCCTGTCCTGCCAGACCTGGACGTCGCCGCAGCAGGCGACCGAATGGGCCACGCGGGTCCTCGGGGAACAGGTGCAGCGCACGTGCGATTCCTGCACCAAGACCGAGACGGTGCCCGGCGTGGGGCTGACGCCGCTGATCCAGGAAGAGTACGAAGCCAAGTTGGAGGTGCTGCAGGAACTAGTTTCCGGCACGCGCAACACGACATTCGAGAACCTGCGCGAGGCCGGCAGCACGTCGCTGCCGATCACGCGCGGCGTGATCGAGGCGCTGCGCGACGAGCCGGACCAGGACCTGCTGGCGCGGCGCCTTGCGTCCGAGGTGGCGCTGTCGTCGGTGCTGGAGAAGGCGTTGTTGCTCCAGCGCACGCTGCTCACGGGAAAGAAGGAGCCCAACGTGGCGGCCAACGAGTTGGCGGTCGAGGCCGTGAACCACGAGAGCGACACGCTGGACCGGGAGATCCGCAACCTCAAGACCGAACTGGAACTGCGCCGCGAGCTGGCGAACAACTCGCCGATGGCGATCATCCAGCGCCACGGTACGCGCGCGGCCGGCTCGCGCGGCATCTACGAGGGCGATCCGGTGCCCGACCGCCTCGACCAGTTGCAGAAGGGCAATCCGGGGAGTCGGCCATGAACGCGGTGCGCATGACCTGGCGCCCCTTGCGCTGGCTGTTCAGCCGGCGCGCCGCGAAGGCGCTGCTGTGGACGGTGGTGATCGTCGCCGCTGCGGCGGGAGCCAACATCGCGGGCATCTACCTGGTCGGCAGCGTGGCCGGCTGGGAGCGGTGGCTGGCGGCCTCCGCGGGGTACTTCTTCATCTGGCGGCTGTGCCTGTACGGGGCGACGGCCTACGGCTGGGTCTGGATGCGCCGGCGGCTGCTTGCGCGCGAAGACCAGGACGGGACAGATGGGCAGGCACGGCGCCGCCTGATGCGCAGCGAGATCGCGGGCGTCGTCGCCATCGTGGTGCTGGAAGCCAGCCTGTTGATGCAGGGCTGAGGGGAGATTCGGGCCATGACGCTCTTCACGACCGACTACCTGGAGTACTACCTGACGCTGGTGTCCTGGATCGTCCACAACGGCATCTGGGCCGTGCTGGTATCCAGTGGCGTCTTCGCGCTGCCGTTCGTCGCCATCATCGTGCAGGAGTGGCTGAAGGCCCGCTCGGAAGGCGCCGACGAGGGCAACAAAGGCGTGCTCTCGGCCGCGCGCATCGAGAACCGGGTGTTCGTGGCCATCGTGGTGGTGATGTTCTCCGGCATCCCGTTCATCGACGTGGATCTCAACACCATCCAGTACGACAGCTCGCGCTCGGCCCAGTGCCAGGTCAGCGTGCCGCAGCCCACGGAGACCGGCTGGTCGCAGTCCTTCAGCACCATCAACAACCAGTCGGCGAAGGTGCCGGTCTGGTGGGCTTTCATGCACGCGCTCTCGCGCGCCGTCACGGGCGCATCGGTGGCGGCGATTCCCTGCGGCACCGATCTGCGGCAGATGCGCATGGAGATCGACGCGACGCGCATCGACGACCCGGTGCTGGCCCAGGAAGTGGCGGATTTCTCGCGGGATTGCTATGGGGCTGCGCGCGCCAAGCTGTTCATGCAGCGCCCGAACCTCGATGAGGCGCAGATGCACGACGTGACCTGGATCGGCTCGCGCTTCTTCACGGACACGAGCGGCTACTACGACACCTATCGCTCCAGCACGCCGCGCGAGGACTGGCCCTACGACAGCACCCGCGACGCAGGGCTTGCGCAGGTAGCGAGCGGTGGCGGCTACCCGACCTGCCGCCAGTGGTGGAGCGATGGAAGCAACGGCCTGCGGGCACGCCTGCTGGGTCAGGTGGACCTGAGCCTGTTGAATCGCCTGGCGAGCTGGGCCGGATTCCTGAGCCGGGCCGACGTGGACGACTCAGTAATCCGCGCCATCGCGTCACCGAGGCAGCAGAAGTTGAACCAGGGCAGCGTCTATACGGACTATGGCGGCCAGATCGACAAGACCTTGCCGAACATCGTGACACGGGCCACGGGGGACGTTGGGATGGCAGTCGGTGCGCTTGCTGCGTTTCCCGCCATGGACGTCGTGAGACAGTCTCTGCCCATGGTCCTCGCCTTGCTCAAGATGGCGCTGGTCATCTGCATCCCACTCGTGCTGGTCGTGGGCACCTATGACCTGAAGACGGTCGTCACGGTCAGCGTCGTGCAATTCGCGCTGTTCTTCGTGGATTTCTGGTTCCAGCTCGCTCGCTGGATCGACAGCACTATCCTCGATGCGCTCTATGGCTGGGGCTTTGGCTGGAACCGGCCACACACGAACTTCGACCCGCTGGTGGGGCTGAACAATGCGTTCGGCGACATGCTCTTGATGTTCATCGCGGGCACGATGTTCCTGGTGCTGCCAGGATTCTGGCTGGCAAGCCTGACCTGGGTTGGAATTCGGGCCGGACATGCCATTCAGGGGCTGTCGGACGGCAGCAAGAGCGCCGGCCAAGCCGGGGGCAAGGGGGCTGGGGCACTCACGGGAGGCAAACTGAAGTAGCCCGGAGTCCGTCAGTCGTCGGTGTACAACTCGTGCGACGTATCGTTGTACAGATTGGGATCGTAGCCCGGTGTCTTGCGCAGTTCTGTGAGATCGGTGAAAGGCCACTCGTCCTCGTCAGAGGTATTGGCAGCAGCAGCCCACCCCGCCGCCACAACGCCCAACAACACGAGTGCGAACCAAAAAGCAACGTAGAGCAGCAATCCCAACACAGACAGCTTGACCACCCACACGAGCGCGGTGGCAACGGCCGCCGGCACCCCCTTGGACACCAACCAGTTCGGCGCCCGACGTTCGCCGCGCGCGTAGGCGCGCCATCCGCGGCCAAAGGCGCGGCCGAGGCGTTCTGCGGTGCTGATGCGGGCCGTGGTGTTCATGGTCGTCTCCTGCTACTGAGGGATGCCTATTCCAGTTTGGTCCATTTCATTCTGCTTGGGCTCAATGCGTTCGCTTGCTGCTTCAGGACGCTTCGTCATCCGGTTCCACCGGGCAGGGATCGGGCTCCACGCCGACGCGATACGTGGCAACGAAGCGCGGCCAGTCCACATGGTCCACCAGGTCGATGTCATCGACAACGCCAACCTTTGCTGCCGCACGCTCGAACAGGGCGATGCTCTTGGCAGGATAGTTGTTGCGCGACGGATAGAGCACCCCGTCGAACAGCGGCTGGCCGTCGTCTCCGAGCATCGCATGCACCTGGGCGGACACCTGCTGCGTGTACGTGTAGTCGCGGCTTGCCAACTGTTCCAGGTTCAGGCCGAAGTAGCCCGCCATGACACCCTCGGCCGTGAGATCGGCCAGGCGCACGTCGTCCAGGACACCCACGGCGCGCACAAGCCGGCTCTCGACTTCCTTCAGCGCGATCGAGCGTTTCTCGTCCGCCAGCCACTGGTGCTTGTGAAACACCGACTCCATCAGCGCCGTGGGCAGGTCGCGGCCCAGGTAGAGCACGCCGTAGGTCCGCGCCGGGTCGTCGTAGCGATTGGTGCTGCTGCGGCCATAGTGCAGCGGGCTGCCCCGATAGACGACGCGGCTCACATGCTGGAGCAGTTCACCGGCATCGATCAGGAACAAGGGCAGTTCGCGGCTCATGGCGGTTTTGCCTCAATGCACCTGGACGCCCAGCACGTTGAACACCGCTTCGGCCACGTCATCGATCGTGCCATGCGTCACCGCATCCACCGGCGAGCGTCCGCCCAAGCCTTCGAGCGGTTCGGACAGGGCACGGTAGATCGTCCAGTGGTCGATGCCCTCGACCTCCTGAAGCACGGTTTGGGTCAACTGCTGCTTCACCGGGTCGAGCTGCCAGTCGGGCAGCTTCTGGCCGCGCGGCCCCACGTTCAGCGCCAGCAGCCGACGCGCGAGGATGTCCTTGTAGATCTGCTGGCGCGACTTGTCCGCCAACTTGGCGTACTCGGGGATCGCCAGGTTGTGCGGCTGGTTGAAGGTTTCCAGCAGCGCAGCGCGGCCACGCTGGACGTCGGTTTCACTCGGCGCCCAGCGCGTCTCGGCGCGCAGCGCGCCCGCTTTGCGTGCCAGGGCCTCTCGCACCGTCTCCGCTTCCAGGCTGGCGGGCAGCTTCACCGCCTCCACACGCTCGTGGACGAACGCCTGCAACTCAGCCGCGAAAGCCGTGGCATCCCGGATTTCGACGGTATCCGCGAAGCGGCGCACATCCTCCACCGTGACGCGCGGCAGACGGTCGGCAATGAATTCAATGGCATTGGGCATGGTGATCTCCCAGGCAGGTTTGAGACAGGATTCACTCTAGTCTCCCTTGTCGCGTTTGTCAACTTTGTCGCATGACGAATACCGGCCTGGCGGAAGCGTCCACGCAGCATAGAACGCGACCGGCGCCGGCTCGCCGTCCAATCCATTCCAGCGGGTTCCCCATTGACGCTGGAGCCGCACCCCATGCCCCGCTATACCGAAACGGTTAAAGGCCAAAGGGCCGAAATGGCAAGGGAATGGGGTGCAAGGGGAAAGGCCCTACCCGAAAAGGCCAAAAGGCCTCCCAGCCGGCCCCCCCCGAGGACACCCGCATGCTCTCCCTGTTCCAGCGAAAACGGCCGCCGGTCGCCGCCCCGTCGCCAGCGCCCGCCACCGACCTCCCCAAAGGGCTGATGCGGCCCGAATCGGCCGCATCGCTGCTGGCGACACCGCGCCGGCAGAAGCTGCTGGAACACATCTGGCAGCGCACGTCGCTGTCGCGGCGGCAATTCGCCACCTTGTACCGCACGCCGCTGGAGCGCTACGCCGAACTGGTCCAGCAATTCCCCGCTTCCGAGAGCCATCACCATGCGTACCCGGGCGGCATGCTGGATCACGGCCTGGAAATCGTCGCCTATGCGCTCAAGCTGCGGCAGTCCCATCTGTTGCCCATCGGCGCCAGCCCCGAAGACCAGGCGGCGCAGGCCGAAGCCTGGACCGCTGCCGTCGCCTACGCCGCGCTGCTGCACGACATCGGCAAGGTGGCCGTCGATCTGCAGGTCGAGCTGGCCGACGGCTCCGTGTGGCATCCCTGGCACGGCCCGCTGCGCCAGCCGTACCGCTTCCGCTACCGCGACGACCGCGAATACCGCCTGCACAGTGCCGCGACAGGGCTGCTCTACCGCCAACTGCTCGATGGTCCGCTGCTGGACTGGCTTAGCGGCTATCCCGCGCTCTGGGGTCCGCTGCTCTACGTCCTGGCCGGGCAGTATGAGCACGCCGGCGTGCTGGGCGAGCTGGTCGTGCAGGCCGACCGCGCTTCCGTGGCCCAGGAACTGGGCGGCGATCCGGCCCGCGCCATGGCTGCGCCGAAACACGCCCTGCAACGTAAGCTGCTTGAGGGGTTGCGCTACCTGCTCAAGGAAGAGTTGAAGCTGAATCAGCCCGGGGCCTCCGATGGCTGGCTCACCGACGACGCGCTATGGCTAGTGAGCAAGACGGTCTCGGACAAGCTGCGTGCGCATCTGCTGTCGCAAGGCATCGACGGCATCCCCGCGAACAACACCGCCGTTTTCAACGTGCTCCAGGACCACGGCATGTTGCAGCCCACCCCCGACGGCAAGGCGATCTGGCGGGCAACCATCAGCAGCGACAGCGGCTGGTCGCACAGCTTCACGCTGCTGCGCCTGGCGCCTGCCCTAGTCTGGGAATCCGGGGAGCGCCCCGAACCCTTTGCCGGCACCGTAGCGCTCGAAGCCACGCCTGCCGACGCGGATGCCGACGCCAAGGTGGAAGCGTCGGTAGCCGCCACCCAGCCTGCGACTGCGCCGGAAGGGATTGCATCGGCCCCGATCAACCCGCCCCAAGGGCCGCCCAGTAAGGGGACCGGCATTCCGGACGCAATGGAGGACATGCTGGCCATGGTCAGTGGTAGCGCACGTACGACCCCGATGGTGCTGGAAGAAGAGGTTCCTGATGCGGTACCGCCATCACCGCCCGAGGCAGAAGTGCTGATCTCCCGGCAAACCGTTCCAGCCACCGCCCCCTCGGCTGAACCCGCCCCCAGCCCACCGGCATCCGCGGCGCCGCAACCCTCGGGAGAACACTTCATGGCATGGCTGCGGGCCGGTATTGCCGCGCGCCGGCTCATCATCAATGACGCCAAGGCACTGGTACATACCGTGAGCGATACTGCGTACTTGGTCAGCCCCGGCGTTTTCCAGCGTTATGCTCAGGAACATCCACAGGTAGGCACGCTCGCCAGACAGGAGGACCAGCAAGATTGGCAGTGGGTGCAAAAGCGCTTCGAGCGGCTGCAAGTGCACCGCAAACATGCCAGCGGCCTGAACATCTGGGCCTGCGACGTCACAGGTCCGAGGAAGTCACGCCGATTACATGGCTATCTGCTTCTGGATCCAAGTCAACTCTTCGCCGAAATCCCGCCCAACAATCCCTATCTCCGGACGCTCTAACGAAGGTGTGAATCGAGCGACGCATGGCTCATTGCGTCATATCCGCGACTATCTCTTCCAACCCATTCCGACTCACCACCTGCATCTGCCACAAGATGCCAACCAACGTCGCCAGTTCTCCTCGCGAGACATCGTTCAGATCCGACGCCGGCGCGATCAATTCAATCACGGCCGAATGGGCGCGAGCCGCTTCGTCGCGACTGATGTACCCGTCGTTACACAGCATTCTGAGCGAGAAAAACAGACTGGCGAGCGCACTCCTACTGGCGACACGTTCCTGGTCGGATATGCCCAACAATTCATGTAGAGCCTGTAGGGCATCGACGACATGATTAGACCTATCCAACGCATCAAGCGCGCGGTCCCGATGGTTCAATCTCGATCTTGCGGCCCGAGAAGTAGCGGACGTGATCATGGCTGCGGTCCTCTGGATTCGAGTTACCGCCATCCCGCTGTCAAACAAGGTGGCGGACGGAGCGCGGTTGACAGACCGGCCAGAGGACCGGCGGGCCTTTCGGCCCCCGCGCACCGCCCGCCATGGAACTGACCGGCATGTCCCCCGCCCGACGCGGGACAACAAAAAACGCCTTCATCGGGCGATGGGCGCTTGTGCGCCTCTGGTTACGGGCTGTCACCCCCGGTCGCCGGATTGGCGGCGACGGCGCGAAGGTAGCGCATCGTTGGAAGCGGCGCAACACGGCATGAAACATTGACGACCATGCGCGCCGCCGACTGCGCGGGAGTTGACCGATGGATAACGCTAGTCAGGATGCGGCATCCCCTACAGGGTCACACGCCCGAGTAGAAGGCATGAATACATGCCTACGCGTGATGACCTTGCGACTAAACGAATCGAATTTCATTGATGGCATGCACAGAATTCGGTGCAAGAAAGCGCAGTGTATAGAGCACGAAGCGGTAATACCGCTCGACTTATTGATCCCTTCATAGGCGATTTCCCCATGTCCCGCCGACAGGAAAACAATCCCGGCCACATTCGCCTGCATCGGTCTCCTACCGGTCGTAATTCCTACATGCATCTGTCGTGTTGTTGCGGTCTGCTTAGCGCATAGAGTGCCCACGATCGCGCACCTGTCGTGGGCTGTGCTTCCCCCAGGCACAGAGGCATCCCATGGACACTGCCGTCTCCATCATCGGCGCGGGCCACTGCGGCTGCGCGTTCGCCGCTGACCTCCTTGATCGCGGCATCCGCGTGCTGCTGCACGCTGACCCGGCGCACAGCCAAGACCTGCGCGCCATCCAGACCCAGGGCAGCCTGCGGGCCGCGGCGAGAATCGAAGGCGACTTCCACCCCGTGCTCAGCATGGAAATCGAAGACGCTGTCCGCTTCTCCAAGACTCTCGTCGTCACCGTGCCCGCCTATGCCCATGACGGTGTCATCACCTGGCCATCGAACAGGGCCGGGCCAAGCCCGGACGCGACCCGCAGGAGATTGTCACCGCCCACGTCCGGCGGCTGGAAGCCCTGCGCAGGGCCGGCATCGTGGAGCGCGTGGCCGATGGACTATGGAAGGTGCCGAACGACCTGGCCGAACGGAGCCGCCAATACGACGCGCAACGGCTGGGTGGTGTGGCGGTGGAGCTGAAATCGCACCTGCCCATCGAGCGGCAGGCCCGCGTGATCGGCGCCACCTGGCTCGACCAGCAACTGATCGGCGGCGGCCGTGGGCTGGGCGACCTAGGCTTCGGCGGTGACGCCAAGCAGGCCATGCAGCAGCGCGCCAACTTTCTGGCCGAACAGGGGCTGGCAGAACGGCGCGGGCAGCGCGTGATCCTGGCGCGCAACCTGCTCGGCACGCTGCGCAATCGGGAACTGATGCAGGCTGCCAAGGACATTGCCGCCGATACCGGGCTGGAGCATCGCCCGGTGACGGACGGGCAGCGCGTGGCGGGCATCTATCGGCGCTCGATCATGCTCGCCAGCGGGCGCTACGCGATGCTGGACGACGGCATGGGCTTCTCGCTGGTGCCGTGGCGGCCGGTGATCGAGCAGCGGCTGGGGCAGCAGATCGCCGCGACGGTGCGCGGCGGTGGCGTGTCCTGGGAGATTGGGCGGCAGCGTGGCCCATCTGTTGGATAGCAGGCCGATCAGCCCACGCAGATGAGCTACACAACATCTATTCTTGACTGATTGGTAAACTACTGATCTAATCTCGCTCATGAATTGCGTTGAAGGACAGCAACCATGAGCGGAAGGCCCAAGGAATACGACGACACCGCCGTCATTGACGCCGCGATGGATGTGTTCTGGACGAACGGTTACGAAGCCAGCTCGACCCAGGAACTTTGCGAGCGCACGGGCTTGGGGCGCGGCAGTCTCTACCATGCCTTTGGCAGCAAGCAGAACCTCTATGAGCAGGCGTTACGTCGCTATCAGGAGTTGGGACTCAAGGCACAGACCGAAATTCTCAACGGCCCAGGCACTGCCAAGGAACGCTTGCAGGCGCTGCTGCAATGGGGGGTGGATGGCGATTTAGACCCTGAAAAGCGGCGCAGTTGCATGGCGCTGTTTTCGGTCATGGAACGCAGCAGCAAAGATCCGGTGATCGACCAGATCAACCGTGCGTACGTCAACAGACTGGAGGCCGCTATCTGCCACGTCATCGCTGTCGGCCAACGCAATGGAGAGTTGGCCGATGATCGACCCGCATTGGAGGTTGCGCGCGCATTCCTGGCCAGCTACTACGGGCTGCGCATTCTCGGGCAATCCATGCCGGATCGCGCTTTCCTTCAAGATGTGCTGGAAGGCACTTTGGCAGGTCTGTCACCAGCAAAGCACTCCTTGGATCAGATACGCATCGGCTAATCGGCCTTTTTATTTTCCTGATTTTGTATCAATCATTACACTATTAATGTATTAAAGGAGTCACATGAGTCAGCCCGCAAACGCTGATATTCGCAGAATCCCTACCCGGACGGGTGCGGTCGTGATCCCGGCCTCTCTGGAGGCGGATGTTGCACAGTTCCACTATGCACCGGCGCGCCGCGTAGGGGATTTTGTGTACCTTTCCGGCATTGTGGCTTGCAACAGATCAACCGAGCCAATGAGCGATACAGCGTTCTGCGATGAACTGCGCGACGTGTTCCGGCAAATCGAGCGCCTGCTCGAGGCCAGTGACGCGCAGATGGACGATGTGATCGAGTTGCAGATGTTCCATGTATTTGGCAGCGACAGGCTGAACCTCGATAAGGCCGGCCAGTTGGATGCCATCGCACGGGTTCGTGACGAATTCTTCGCTGCACCGTATCCCGTTGCGGTGGAACTGGGGGTTGCCGACTTGAATCCCGATGGCGGGCTGGTGGAGATCAAGGCGGTCGCATTCTCACCACATGGGCGCACACCTGGAATCGAGAGGGTCATCACTTGACCGGGTGCGTGCCGGATCTCGTTTTCGGAAGAAGCGATAGCTCTGATCCACGATAACTGATCCCGGCCTGTCGGCCGGTTCTTTTGGATCAATTTTGTACTGAACGATAAACTTTTTAAGGAGTTTCCCATGCCTTTGGTGGTTTACATCCTGGGGTTGACGATCTTCTCGTTGACCACCTCGGAATTCATGGTCGCGGGCATGATGCCGTCGCTGACGCAAGCGTTTAGCGTCTCGGTGACGCAGATCGGCTACCTGATCTCGCTGTATGCCATTGGCATGGTTGTCGGCGGGCCGCTGCTCACCGTCGGCCTGCTCAAGTTGCGCGTCCCCAGCAAGCAGGCGCTGCTATGGCTGCTGGGTTTCTACGCAGTGGCTCAATCGGTGGCCGCGTCCGCAACCAGCTACGACATCATGGCCGTCGCCCGGGTTGCCACGGGTGTGGCCGGGTCGGCGTGCTTTGGCGTGTCGCTGGCGATCTGCGCCGAGATTGTTGGAGCCGAGTCACGGGGACGTGCCGCATCCATCGTGGTCGGCGGACTGATGCTGGCAACGGTACTGGGTGTGCCGATCGCCACGATCATCGACCAGCACTGGGGCTGGCGCGCCAGTTTCTGGCTGGTGGTCGCTCTGGCCGTGCTTTGCGCCACGGTCATCACTTTCCTAGTGCCGCGTTCCAAGGCTGCCGGAACAGTCAGTCTCGGTGCAGAACTGGCGGAGTTCAAGAACCGACACCTATGGGCGGCCTATGCGACCAGCGGTTTGATTATCGGCGCGACGTTCGCGGCCTTCAGCTATTTCGCTCCGATCCTGACCGAAGTGACCGGCTTCGCTGCCGCCTCGATTCCCTGGCTGCTGGGCGTCTATGGCGCTGCAAATGTCGTTGGGAACATGATCGTCGGGCGCTATGCGGACAAGCACACCATGCCGATCATGGTGTGGGGCCTGATCGTGCTGGGCGCTGCTTTGGCGGTATTCGCCATCTTTGCTCAGAACCAGGCTCTCAGTCTTTTCGCGCTGATCGTTATCGGCCTGGTCGGTGTTCCGATGAATCCGGCCATGATCGCTCGCGTCATGAAGTCCGCCCATCCCGGTGCATTGGTCAACACCGTCCATACCTCTGTAATCAACATCGGCCTTGGAGTCGGTGCATGGGTTGGCGGCTTGGGCATTGCGGCTGGCTACGGGATTCGCTCGCCGTTGTGGGTCGGTGTCGCATTGGCGGTTCTCGGCCTGCTCAGCCTGTTGCCCTATCTCGGGCGGAAAGCCGCGACCCGTGCGCTCTCCACCGGCCAATAGTGTTCCTTACGGTCGCCTGTCCACGGCCGACCAAGGCCCGCAATCACATCACGAAGGTACACAACATGACTGATCGCAAAGAAGGAAGACTGGCAGGAAAAACTGCTTTGGTCACGGGAGGCTCAAGGGGGATCGGCCGCGCGATCGTTGAGCGGCTGGCGGCAGAAGGAGTCGAGTTCATCGGTATTCAATATGCCTGCCACCCGGATGCCGCCGCGGAGGTAGAAGGAATGGTCAACGCATTGGGCGTTCAGGCTGTTGCTCTGCGTGCTGAATTCTCAGCCGATGGAAAGGGCGCAAGCCAAAGGCTATGGAGTGAATTCGCACATGCAGTCACCGAAAGATTTGGCACTCCGGGCGTGGACGTTCTGGTGAACTGCGCTGGCATCGCCCCGCTGGCAACGCTGGAAGACACCACGGACACGCTCTATGAGGAAGTGCTGTCCATCAACCTTGCAGCACCTTTCTTCCTGATCCAATCCGCCAGCCCTCATATCCGTCGCGGCGGCCGCATCATCAACCTGTCCTCGGCCTTGACCCGCATCGCTGCACCGTCTCGTGCGATATACGCAGCATCGAAGGGCGCAATAAATACATTGACACTGGCGCTTGCAGCCGAATACGGCCCGCGAGGAATCACGGTGAATGCCGTTGCGCCCGGCGTCATCGACACGGACATGAACAGCGCGTGGCTGAATCAGTCTCGGGAACGTGCGCAGGCCGAAAGCTTGTCGGTATTCGGCGTGTCGGGCAGTCCAATGACGTAGCTGACGTCGTTGCCTTCCTGGCTTCCGAAGATAGCCGCTGGATTACAGGCCAGGTTATCGACGTATCGGGTGGCACGGCCCTTTGAGGCGAGTGGCTACGGGATAAACAATAGCAAGGAGGAATCAGATGGATTTTCGTCACCTTCGTTGCTTTCTGGCCGTGACCAAGGAACACCGCATCGCCCGTCGCGCAGAATTTCGACGCAGCAAGGCACTTTCACCGATCCCACGGCGCGCTCTGCCAGCGTTCCAGCAGGAAATCGCTGAACGCCGTCAGCCGGCGCGGCACGGGTTCGCGTCGCGCCCGCACGATGCTGATCTTCGAGGGTGCAGCTTCCCACTCCGGCAACACGCGCACCAATCGTCCGTCGCGCAGTTCTTCGTGAATGTCCCAGGTTTCGCGCAGCGAGATGCCCAAGCCGGCCAGGCACCACGCATGCAGCACGTCGCCACTGTCGCTGCACAGCGTGCCGCTGACGGTAACGGGTTTCTCGCGGCGGCCTTTGCGCAGTGGCCAGGTGTTTTGCAGCAAGCCCGGATAGGCGAATACCAAGCAGTTGTGCCGCGCCAGGTCTTCCGGCTGCGCGGGCTGTCCCTGCGCTTTCAAGTAGTCGGGCGACGCCGCCAGGACGCGGCGGTTTCCAGCCACGCGCCGCGCCACCAGCCGCGAGTCGGCCAACTCGCCCATGCGGATCGCCATGTCCAAGTCGCCGCCATACAGATCCTGCACCTGATCGGACAGGCGCAGGTCGAAACCGACCTTGGGATGCCTGCGGCAGAAATCCTCGATCGCCGGAGCCACAAACTTGCGGCCGAAGGGCGTGGGCGCGGTCAGGCGGATGACGCCGCGCAGTTCCTGGCTGCCGCCGGTCGCCAGTTCCTGCACTTCTTCCAGCACGCCCAGCGCCACGCGCGCGCGTTCGGCAATGGCGCGGCCTTCGTCGGTGATGCGCAGGTTGCGCGTGTTGCGCTCGAACAGCGTGGTGCCCAGCGCCTGTTCCAGCCGGGCGATCTGCTTGCTCACGGTCTTGGGCGCCAAGTGCAGGTTGCGCGCGGCGGCGGAGAAGCTCTGGCGCTCCACCACATGCACGAACACCGCCAGGTCATCGAGGTTGCGCAGGGCCATTTGGTTCAAGTCGTAGAAAGTGTTTGTCTATTTTGGTCATTTAAAGGATATACCGAATCCGCGAGACTGACACTCTTTCTCCCCCATGCTGCCGTCGCCATGCTCCCTTTGGAGGTGCGCCCCGCAGCGCATCCCGACAGGAGTTCTCGATGAACCAGCGCATTCTTTTCGTCCTCACCAGCCACCACCGCAAGGGGCCGTTTGACGCCGCCGACGCGGCGCCCAGCGGCTTCTATCTCTCCGAGGTCACGCATCCGCACCGGGTACTCGCCGATGCCGGCTACGCCGTGGATTTCGTCAGCCCCAAGGGCGGCAAGACGCATGTTGACGGCCTCGACCTTGACGATCCGGTCAATGCCGCGTTCTGGAACGATGCAACCCTGCGCGGCGCCACTGAAGCCACACTGGCGCCGTCCCAGGTCGATGCCGACGCCTATGCCGCGATCTTCTATGCCGGCGGCCACGCGACCATGTGGGACTTCCCCGACAGCGCCGAGCTGGCCGCGATTGCCGCACGCATCTATGAGCGCGGCGGCATCGTTGCAGCGGTGTGCCACGGCCCGGCCGGGCTGGTGAACCTCAAGCTGTCCGATGGCCGCCATCTGGTCGATGGCAAGGACGTATCAGCCTTCACCAATGATAAAGAACGCGCGGTCGGCCTGTACGACACCGTGCCGTTCTTGCTGGCCGATGCCTTGCAGGAACGGGGTGCCCGTCACGTGCCCGCGCCGAACTTCCAGGCGCAGGTGGTGGTCAGCGAGCGGCTGGTGACGGGGCAGAACCCGGCCTCGGCCAAGGGCGTGGCCGAAGCGATGCTGCCTTTGCTGGCGCAGCAGGTATCCGCATGAACGCGCGCATGCCCTTCGTCATCTACGTGTTCGCGCTCTGCGCGTTCGCCCTAGGCTTCACCGAGTTCGTCACCATCGGGCTGGTGTCCACCATTTCCGCCGACTTGCACGCCAGCGTCAGCCAGGTCGGCACGGCGGTCACGGCCTATGCGCTGGGCGCGGTGATCGGCGCGCCGGGCCTGACGGCACTGGCCACGCGCTGGCCGCGCAAGCGGCTGCTGTTGGTGGCGATGGCGTTGTTCACGCTGGGCAACGCGGTGGTCAGCCTTTCCGATGCGCTGACGCCCATGCTGGTGGCGCGCTTCGCCTCGGGCCTGGGGCATGGGGTGTTTCTCGCCGTGGCGTCCAGCGTGGCCACGCAACTGGCGGGCCGGCATAGGGCCGGCGCGGCGGTGGCCGTGGTGTTCGGCGGCCTGACGCTGGCGCTGGCGCTGGGCGTGCCGCTCGGCACTTACCTCGGCAGCGTGATGAGCTGGCAGGTCATCTTCATGGCCGTGGCCGCCAGTGGTGCGATTGGCTTCCTGGGGCTGTTGGCCTTGATGCCGACGGATCGCGCCGATGCCTCGGCGCAGGCCAATGCGATGGACGGCCTGAACGCCATGTTCAATCCGCGCCTGTTGGCCGGGGCCGGCATCACCGTGCTGGCTTATGCCGGATCGTTCTCGCTCTACACCTATATCTCACCCATTCTGTTGCAGGTCACGCACGTCACCGAGAGCACGGCCAGCCTGTTGATGTTGGGTTATGGCGTGATGGCAGCCATCGGCAATGTGTGGGGCGGACGGCTGACCGACCGCAAGGGCGCTGACGCGGCCGTGATGACGGTGCTGGTCGGTCTGGTCGTGGTGTTGCTGGCGATATGGGCCTGCGCCCCGTCCCTGCCGCTGATGGTGTTGCTGACCGGACTGCTGGGCGCGCTGACCTATGCGGCGGTGCCGGCCTTGCAGGCGCGGGTGATCGGCCTGTCGCACCTGCATGCGCCGCAGGCGCCAGCGGTCGCCGCCGGGCTGAACATCGCCGGCTTCAATGGCGGCATCGCACTGGGTTCGCTGCTGGGCGGCGCCAGCCTGGAAGCGATGGGCCTGACCAGTACGGCGTGGGTCGGCGCTGTTGCCGTGGGGTTGGGGATCGTCTGGATGTTGTGGCAGATGCGGCGCCCCGCCTTCCTGGCCGCAAGGCTTCAAGGGTAGGTGCGTCATGGAGCTTCGGCATCTGCGCTGCTTCCTGGCCGTCGCCGAAGAACTCCACTTCGCCCGTGCCGCAGAGAAACTGCACATGGAGCAGTCGCCGCTGTCGCGCACCATCAAGGAACTGGAAGAAGAACTGGGCGTGGTGCTGTTCGCCCGCACCACGCGCAGCACGCGGCTGACCCGTGCGGGCAAGCTGTTCTCCGATCACGTGCCGCGCGTCTTCACCGCCTTGCAGCAGGCACGCGATAGCGTGAAGGCTGCGGCCAACGGCTTCCACGGCCAGTTGCGCATCGCCCTGTCCGACGGCATCACGCCGTCGCGCTTGCCGGCCTTGCTGGCGCTGTGCCGGCAGGAGGAACCCGAAGTCGAAATCCGCCTGACCGAAGTGCCGCTGGCGCAGCAGATCAATGGCCTGCACGACGACTTGTACGACGTGGGCTTTGCCCGCGCCGATGAAACCGGCGATGGCATCGTGGCGTTGCCCGTCTGGAGCGATCCGCTGATGGTGGCTGTTCCGGCACGGCATCCCTTGCTGGCCCACAAACGCATCCCGCTGGAAGAACTGCTGCGCTATCCGCTGGTGCTGTGCGATCCGCAGGCATGCGAAGGCCATGCGCGGCAGGTCGAGCGCGTGCTGCGCCGTGTGGACATGGAACCGCTGGTGGCCGAGCGGGTGGCGAGCTGCGACCTGATGATGGCGCTGGTTTCGGCGGGCTTCGCCTTGGGTTTGACAGGTGCCGCGCACATCGTCGCCAGCCGTGAACAAGGCGTGGTCGCACGACCACTTACGGGCCGCTCTCCGCTGCTCACAACCTATCTGCTGCGGCTGGATGCGGAGCCGTCGGAAACACTGGCCCGCTTCATCGAGCGCGTGCAGGCCATCGAGTCGCCCGAGGCCGGCAAGCCAACGCCGGGCGACGACCCCGATTCCCTGGAGGAACCCGAACCATGAAGAAGGCCATTCCGTTCCTGCTGGCTGCGGTGCTGACGGGTTGCGGCCCGACGGATGCGCCGGAGAAGAAAGACGTGCCGACCGTTGAGGAACTGGCATCCAATCCCGCGCGCCTCAAGGAACTGCGCCAACATTGCAAGACGGATCGGGCCACATTGGGCGACGTGCTGTGCAACCGCGTAGCAGAGGCCACGCGCAAGCGGTTCTATGGCGACGGCAAGACGCCCTACACTCCGCCGGAGAATCCGCCGAAGTTCTGATCGTGGGCAGATGACCGTCCTGCTGATGCTTCAAGCCAGATCCTGCGCGACCCGTTCGGCCAGAAAATCGAGCAGCACCCTGACCCTGGCCGGCACATGGCGGCCGGGGCCGACGAACACCGCATGGATCTCTTCCACGGCGCCGCAGTTGTGGTTTTCCAGCAAGGGCACCAGCCGGCCGGCGGCAAGATCGGCCCCGACGTGGTAGCGCGCCAGCCGGGCGACACCGACCCCGGCCAGCGCCATCTGGCGCATGCTCTCGCCATCGCCCAGGCGCAGATCGCCCGACGGTGCGATGGCGATGCCCTCGCCATCGCCGTCGATGAAGGGCCAGGCATCCACATGCCGGGCGTAGTTGAAGCCCAGGCGCCGGTGCTGGTGCAGGTCTTCGGGTCGCTCTGGGGTGCCGGCGCGCCGCAGATAGTCCGGCGAGGCGACCACCACCAGGCCGCTGGCGCCCAGCCGGCGCTGGGTCAGGCGCGAGTCCGGCAGCGGCCCGGTGCGGATGGCCACGTCGCTGCGGTCGTCCAGCAGATCGACCACGATGTCGCTCAGCGTCACGTCCAGTTGCACATCCGGGAAGCGTTGCAGAAATTCCGACAGGCGCGGCAACAGGTAGTGGACGCCGAAGGCCACATGGCTGTTGATCCGCACGCGCCCACGCGGCGATCCCACCTGCGCGGCTTCGTGCTCGGCGCAGTCGATGTCGTCGAGGATGCGCAGGCTGCGTTCATGGAAGGCGCTGCCTTCGGGCGTCAGTTGCAGCTTGCGCGTGGTGCGATGCAGCAGCTTCGTCCCCAGGCGCGTTTCCAACCGCTGGATGAGCTTGCTGACGGCCGAGGCCGTCATGCCCAACGGTTCGGCGGCCGCAGTGAAGCCTTCGGCGGCCACCACCGCGATGAACACTTCCATCTCGAAGGCACGATTGATGTTCTGTCGAGACATTAAAGGAATCCATTTCAATAGTGAACCGAACTAAATCATCTATTTCATCATAGCTGTTCCCTCTACGCTTCGGAAGACTCAATCCAATTCATCTATCCGGGAGTGTTTGATGGCCGTTTCCACCCAGCGCGGCACCATGCCCGCCTTGCTGTCCATGATGGTCGGTGGCTTCGCCATCGGCACCACCGAGTACGCGAGCGTCGGCGTGCTGCCGCAGATCGCCGACGATTTCGGCGTCAACCTGGCACGCGCCGGGCTGGTCGTCAGCGGCTATGCGCTGGGCGCCAGCTTCGGGTCGCCGATCCTCGCGGCCCTGACCGGAAACCTGTCGCGCAAGACGCTGATGCTGGCGGTGATGGCCTTGTTCGTCCTCGCCAACGCGGCGGCCGCGTTGAGCGCGAGCTATGAAGTCCTCATCGTCGCGCGCATCGTGTCAGCCTTGCCGCATGGCATCTTCTTCGGTGTCGGCGCGGCGATCGCTGCGAGTTTGGTGGGGGAAGATCGGCGAGCTTCGGCAGTGGCGATCGTGTTCGGCGGTCTGACGATCGCCGTCGCCGCTGGCGTGCCGATTGCGACCGTCATCAGCCAGCGCCTGGGCTGGCCGATGGCCTACTGGTTCGTCGCGGCCATCGGAGTGGTGTCGCTGCTGGCGATGGCGGCCACCTTGCCGCGCAATATCGACATCGCGCCGGCCGACAGCCTCATCGAACAGGTCAAGGTGCTGGGCAGCGGGCGCCTGCTGATCGCGTTCGGCATGAACTTCTGTGCCTGGGGTGGCACCTTCGTTGCCTTCGCCTACCTCCCCAGCATCCTGGCCAACATCACCGGCTTCGGCCCGGACGGTGTGGCGTGGATGCTGGCCCTCTACGGGGTCTCGGTGATCGTCGGCAATTTCCTTGGCGGGCGCGTCTCCGACAAGAAGGTCGTACCCGCGCTGGCGCTGATGCTCGGCGCGCAGGCGGCGGTGCTGCTGATCTTCACCTTCACCGCGTCGTCCATGCTCGGCTCGATCCTGACGCTCGGCGTGCTGGGCGCACTGATGTTCTGCAACGTGCCCGGCCTTGCGCTGTACGTCGTGCAACTCGCCCAGCGCCATCGGCCCGGTAATGTGGACATCGCTTCCACCATCAACGTATCGGCGGCGAATGCCGGCATCGCGCTTGGTGCCTTCATTGGCGGTCTGGTGGCGGATTCCCGCCTGGGCCTGGGCGCGACGCCTTGGGTCGGTGCGGTCATGGTCGGCATTGGCCTGCTCCTGACCGTGTGGAGCGGATGGCTCGACCGCAGAGAGACGGGGGCAGGTTCAGTGCTCTCGAACGCTGTTCGAGAGCACTGAACTTTGGAGGTGGCATGGGCCACGTCTCGTTATCGACTGCGCTGACCTCTGGGGCTCGGGGTCTTGCTCTTGGTGGCCGGAAACACCCTCGCGCTCAGGAAGTCCACCAGCGCCCGCACCTTCGGCGAGGGGTGCTTGCTCGCCGGCCAAAGCACGTGGAAGACGCCGCCGCGCTCCACATGGTCAGCGAGGATGGGTTGAAGCCGGCCGTCGGCCAACGGCTCGCGGATGGCGAAGTCCGGCAAATAGGCGATCCCCAGTCCTTGCAGCGCAAAGCACACACGCGTCTCGATGTTGTTGCAGATCATCGAGGTGGGCAATTGCAGTTCGGGTGCGCCAGGTTCCTGTCGCAGCGCCCAGGTCTCCAGTTTGCCGCTGTTGGGGAAGCGGTAGTGCAGGCAGGTGTGCAACAGAAGATCAGCAGGTACTTGGGGTGTCCCCCGCAGTTCCAGATAGCCGGGCGAAGCGACCAGCACCGAGCGGAAGGTGCCCAACCTGCGCGCCGTGAGGCGAGAGTCGGTCGGCTCGCCCGTGCGTACTACCGCGTCGAAACCTTCCTCGGTCACATCGACCATCCGGTCGGTGAAGTCCAGGTCCAACTCGATCTCGGGGTATTCGCGCATGAACTCGCCGAGTACCGGCAACACCAGCGAGCAGACCAGCGGCAGGCTCACCCGCAGGCGCCCGCGCGGCGCTGCGGTGGCTTGCGACAACTCCAGTTCCGCCGCCTCGATCTCGGCCAGGATGCGGCGGCTGCGTTCCAGGAACAGCGTGCCCTCGGCGGTCAGCGTGACACTGCGCGTGCTGCGGTGGAACAGGCGCACCCCCAGCTTCTCCTCCAGGCGTGCCACGCTCTTGCCGACGGCCGAGGCCGACACACCCAACAGCCGGCCGGCGGCGACGAAGCTGCGCGTCTCGGCCACCTGCACGAACACCACGAAGCCGTTCAGGCTGTCCATTCCACACCTCTATTGCGGACACATTGCTCCGCACAAACAGGAACTGTAGCCTACTTTTTCTTTAATCGCAGGCTTTCTATCGTCAAGGCTTCACCCATTGAGGCGAGCGAATTGCCATGACGAATCCTCCACTTTTCCTGCGCCAAGGCGTTCCGCCAGCGCACCTCGGTACGCGCATTCAAAGCACCATTCAGCAGGCGCTCGACGACCAGCGGCTGGTCGGTGCCGTCATCCTCGTGGCGCGCGACGGCGAACTGATCCACCAGCAGGCCGCCGGCTTCGCCGACCGCGAAAGCGCGCGGCCGATGACCTTGGAGGCGGTGTTCCGGCTGGCCTCGGCGAGCAAGCCCATCGTCTCCGCTGCGGCCCTGGCGCTGGTCGCGCAAGGCCGGCTCGACCTGGACGCGGGCATCGAGCGCTGGCTGCCCGACTTCCAACCCCGGCTGGCCGACGGCCACTCGGCACGCATCACCGCGCGGCAACTGCTCAGCCATACGGCCGGTCTCGGTTACCGCTTCTTCGAGGCCGACGCAGCCGGCCCCTATGCATGGGCCGGCGTGTCGGACGGCATGGATGCGTCCGGCATCAGCCTGGAGGAGAACCTGCGCCGCCTCGCCAGCATGCCGCTGCTGTACGAACCGGGCACGGCCTGGGGCTATTCATTGGCGACCGACGTGCTGGGCGCGCTGATCGCGCGCGTCCACGGCACGCCGCTGGACGAGGCGGTGTGCCAACTCGTGACCGGCCCGCTGGGCATGGTCGATACAGGTTTTGTCGCGCGCGATCCCCAGCGCGTGGCGACCGCCTATGTGAACGACGCGCCGCAGCCGCATCGGTTGGCCGAGGGGGAGACGGTCTCGGCCTTCGAGGGCGCCGTGGGCATCACCTACAGCCCCTCCCGCATCTTCGATCCGCAGGCATTTCCTTCGGGCGGCGCGGGCATGGCGGGGACGGCGCAAGACCTGCTGCGCTTGCTGGAAGCCTTGCGCCAGGGCTGCGGTGCGTTCCTGCCCAACGAATGGATCGCGGAGATGGCGCGGGATCAAACGGACGGTCGGGAACTGCCCGATGCGCCGGGCTTCGGCTTCGGACTGGGGTTCTCGGTCTTGCGCGACCCGGTGCATGCCACTTCCCCGGAATCGGTGGGCACCTGGCGCTGGGGCGGCGCCTACGGCCATTCCTGGTTCGTGGATCGGGCACAGGGCCTGAGCGTCGTGGCCTTCACCAACACGCTGTACGAAGGCATGTCCGGCCGCTTCGTCACCGACCTGCGCGATGCCGTCTATGGCGCGCTGGAGGTGCGGTGATGAAGACGAGTCCCGCACACATGGCGGCCATCGCGTTTCGTCGCGGTTCCTCGCTGGACGATCCCGACTGCCTGACCGATATCGACACTGAGCGTCCCGAGCCGGGGCCGCACGACGTGCGCGTCGCGGTTCATGCCGTCTCGGTCAATCCGGTGGACACCAAGATCCGGGTCGGCCGCGTCGCGGTGCCCGATGGCGTCCGCTCGCTGGGCTGGGATGCCGCGGGCATCGTCGAAGCCGTCGGCGAAGCGGTCACGTTGTTCCAGCCGGGTCAGAAGGTCTACTACGCCGGCTCCTTCGATCGCAGCGGCAGCAATGCCCAGTTCCACCTGGTGGACGAGCGCATCGTCGGCCACATGCCCCGGACTCTGAGCTTCGCCGAGGCGGCGGCGCTGCCGCTGACTTCACTGACGGCCTGGCAACTGCTGTTCGACCGCCTGGGCGTGGCACCCGGCAAGCCGGCCGATGCCGGCAGCCTGCTGGTGCTGGGCGGTGCCGGCGGCGTCGGCTCCATGCTGATCCAGCTCGCGCGCCGGCTGACCGGCCTGACGGTGATCGCCACGGCCTCGCGCGCGCCAAGCCGCGATTGGTGCCTCGCCCTGGGCGCCCACCACGTCATCGACCACCGGCAACCACTGGCGGCACAGGTCGGCGTGCTGCCGGCGCCACCCGTCACCCACATCGCGGCGCTGTCGCATACCGCTGAACACCTGAGCGAACTGGCGGAACTGATCGCGCCGCAGGGTCGGCTGGCGATCATCGACGACCACGACAGCTTGGACGCAGCGCCGTTCAAGGCCAAGAGCGTGTCCTTGCATTGGGAAATGGTGTTCACCCGTCCGCTGTACCGCACGCCGGACGTGGTCGCGCAGCACCGCATCCTCGAAGAAGTGGCCGCGCTGGTGGATGCGGGCGTGCTGCGCTCGACAGCCAGCCATGTTCTGCATCCGCTGGACGCAACCCGCCTGATCGAGGCCCATCGACTGGTGGAAGGCGGTGGCATTGCCGGCAAGGTGGTCGTGGCCCGCGCCAAGGACGACGCGGTGCAACCCGCGCGGGAGGCCGGACGATGAGCACCGTTGCCCATGACCGCCTGCCGCTGGCGTCGCTGCTGGCCTTGGCGATGGCGGCCTTCATCACCATCCTGACCGAAGCGCTGCCGGCCGGCCTGCTGCCTCAGATGGCGCACGGCCTGGCGGTGTCCGAGGCTTGGGTCGGCCAGACCGTGACGATCTACGCCGTCGGTTCGCTGGTGGCGGCGATTCCGCTGACCGCCGCCACGCAAGGCGTGCGACGCCGCCCGCTGCTGCTGGCCGGCCATCGCCGGTTTCGTCGTCGCCAATACCGTCACGACGTTCTCCGGTAGCTATGTTCTGACGATGGTGGCCCGATTCCTCGCGGGCGTGTCGGCCGGGCTGCTGTGGGCGCTGCTCGCGGGCTATGCCGCGCGCATGGTGCCCGAGCACCAGAAAGGGCGCGCCATCGCCATCGCGATGGTTGGCACGCCGCTGGCACTGTCGCTGGGCGTGCCGGCCGGCACCTTCCTCGGCAACTTGGTCGGCTGGCGGACGTGCTTCGGCATCATGAGCGCGTTGGCGCTGGTGCTCATGGTGTGGGTGCGCGTCCAGGTGCCGGACTTCGCCGGGCAGGCAGCAGGCAAGCGGCTGTCGCTGGGCCGTGTTTTCACCATCGCCGGCGTGCGCCCGGTCCTGTTCGTGGTGCTGGCCTTCGTGCTGGCGCACAACATTCTCTATACCTACATCGCGCCGTTTCTTGCGGCGGCGGGTATGGCCGAGCGGACGGACTTGGTACTGCTGGTGTTCGGCGTCACCTCGCTGCTGGGTATCTGGATCGTCGGCGTGCTGATCGACCGCCATCTGCGTGCGCTGACGCTCGCCAGCACCGTCGTGTTCGGGATGTCCGCGCTGGCGCTCGGCGTGGCGGGCGATGCGCCTGTCGTGGTCTATGTGGTGGTGGCCGCCTGGGGCCTTGCCTTCGGCGGCGCGGCGACGCTGTTCCAGACGGCGCTGGCCAAGACGGCGGGCGAAGCGACGGACGTCGCCCAATCCATGCTGGTCACCGCCTGGAACACCGCGATTGCCGGTGGCGGCATCGTCGGCGGCGTGCTGCTGGGACGGCTGGGCGTCGGCGCGTTCGCCCCGGCCTTGCTGGTGTTGCTGGCGGCGACGCTGGTGGTGGTGTGGGCGGCCAGGCGGCATGGCTTTCCTGCTCCGGCAGGTGCGACCGGGTCGAAACCAGTGGCGCCCGATCGACAAAGCGCCTCGGATCTGTGATGGAGAAGACACGTTCGGCGGTCGCCGTAGACGACCGATACAAGGTACTGGCGGCGATCTGCGTTTCCGCGATCATCATTCCCCTGGTATTCACCGGGCCGGCGATCTCCACGCCGGCGGTCGGGCGCGACCTGGGTGGCGACCCATCCGCCTTGGGCTGGATCGTCAATGCCTACGCCATCGCGTTCGGCGGTTGCGTCATGGCGGCCGGCGCTATCGGCGACCAGATCGGCCGCAAGCGGTGCTTCGTGGCAGGACTCTGGATTTTCATCGCCACGTCGCTGCTGATCGGCCTGACCCCGAACCTGTTGCTGCTCAATCTGCTGCGCGCCGCCGAAGGCCTCGGCGGTGCTCTGGTGCTGACTTCGGCCACTTCTCTGCTGGCACAGGAGTTCGAGGGCGCGGAACGCACTCGGGCTTTCAGCTTCCTGGGCACCGCGTTCGGCGTCGGTCTTGCGTTCGGGCCAATGGCCTCGGGGTTCCTGATCGAACTCCTGGGGTGGCGCTCGCTCTACTTCGCCACCGCACTGATCGCGGCCTTGATCCTGATGCTGGGTACGCGACGGATCAGGGAATCCCGTGACCCGGAGGCGCGAGGCATCGACTGGCCGGGCACCGTGCTGTTCACGGCCGCCCTGGTATCGCTGACGTTTGGCATCGTGCGCGGGCCGCAAGACGGCTGGGCGAGCCTGCGCGTGCTGTCGCTGCTAGGTGGCACTGTTCTACTGCTCGGCGCCTTCGTCGCCGTGGAACTGCGGCGTCCGCGTCCGATGCTGGAACTCTC